>Ga0302280_1001142_pt1 | contig 22538 bp, 24 predicted proteins | sample III_Fen_E1_1_FD_198771 | JGI IMG/M metagenome (GOLD analysis project Ga0302280, IMG submission 198771) | Peat permafrost microbial communities from Stordalen Mire near Abisko, Sweden - III_Fen_E1_1 | ecosystem: Environmental > Terrestrial > Soil > Wetlands > Permafrost | place: Sweden: Abisko... | reverse complement strand
ATATTTTGCTCCCGGCGCCCATTTCTGTATGCGGTTATTATTCCTGTCGGCTACATATATATTACCTGCCAAATCAACACAGACACCAATGGGGTCATTCAAATGAAATGAATCGGAATTGGAAAGTGTATATCCTTTGCCAGCTACGGTAATTCCATATCCTAAATAAGGGTTATAATAGTTTGACTTTATAGTAACTCCATTACGTTTCCACAAGATGCTTTGTACTCCCGTACCGGCATTAAGCTTTAACGTATCGCCGATAGTGCCATGGCCTGAAGTTGTAATAGTCAGGCCTCCTCCTGCAAATACAGGCATTGACAAAAACACACTAATTATGACAATAGTTAATCGAAGACGCACATGCAAGTCTATTGCTTTGCCAATTCGGAAATAGCTTTTGGTCTTCAGAAGAAGGATCTTTATCATCTTATTCATTTTAGTTAATTTATCATCTATTGCCAATAATTAAGTAAATTTATGCATTTAATAGTATATACACATTTTCACGATACAAATTTTAACCATTATTTGCCGAAAAACAAATACACTTTTTTGGCATTATCAGATATTTATAAATTATAAATTACGAGTTATAAATTATAAATTATTGATAAACAATTATTTATATTGTTATTATTTTTGTAATATATTGCTGTTTCTCATTTTTTAGAATGAAATTATTTTAGTATATATTTCCAAAGCATTGATGAGCAAGGGAAATAAATGCTTTTAATTTTTTTTGGAAGAAAACAATGGTTTAGTGCAGCCTGACGGTGATACCTATTTTTTTTAGAATATCGAAGGTGTTTTGGCCTTTGTTCTCAATGAGGCAGGACATAGGGGAGGGGTCTATTACTTTTACAGAATAGCCGCTGTCTATTGCCTGCTTTACAAAAGCGGAATCGCAGGAATAGAAAAGAAAATGGTCGCGATGGGTTGTATCTTCTTCGCGCATCACCCACACGCGGCGTTCATAGTCAGGTTCGATGGTTCTTAAAGAGGGATAGATAATAGGACAAATATAATTTACACACCTTTCAAAAGTTACTATTAGCCCGAAATGGTATTTTGCTGATAGTGAATCCAATGACCTGCATTGAGCATATACATCAGTTACGCTATGCACTTCAACCTTGGTTAGCCCTTTTACATCATTGCTTATAAAATCTTTAAAAACATTGTTTCGTTCGGAAAAACATATAATCCCGATACAGAGGAGTATGGTAACTGAATAAACTAAAAACTTGCTATACCATTTGTAGTTTCTTAGCGATACCTCTGCCCAGAAAAAAAAGAGGACAAGAACAACCGGCAGTGCTACAAACATCCTGGAACATGAGAAAAAGAGAGTATTGTATCCATCATGGGCCTTATAGTTCCCTGTGGAAACGTATATTAGTATGATTGTTAGTATCATAGACAACCCGAATCGCCAATTGCGTTTTAAAAAACAAATAAAGGCAAACGATAAGATCAGGCCAAAATAAGTAGCTAATTTATGATGGCTGTAGGGCGTAAGCATCAGAAAAATTTTCCCCGGCTCAAGGTTGGCAGGCCTTAAAAGCCAGGAATTGAAAAAGAATTCGAGAATGTGTAGGTTATGTTCAGGGTGAATTTTATAAAACTCATATTTAAAAATCGGGACTATTGCAGCAGCCAAAACACCTAATACAATGTGTTTGTAATAGCTCCACTTTTTAATATTCTGTAACCAGTATACAAGGGCAACCGGGAAAATAAGAAATACGCCATCTATATTTGTTGCAATAGCCAGGACCGAAAACAAGGCGAACCAAAAATGTTTTAATTTTCCTCTCGAAAACACTGCAGCGTATACCCCCATGGCGGCAAAAGCAGTAGATCCGACAAAGCCCCGAGGAATGGAAGTCATAGCACTATAGCCCACCGGAAGCCATAATGGAACAGTAAGTGCAAAACACGCGCTGATGTAATATCCTTGCCGGAAACAGCCCCAACCCAAAAGAAAAAATGGAAGCGTAGCAAGGAAAACGGTAATAACAGGTAAGGCAATATTAGCCGGGATTCCAACCCAGGCCAGAGGTAGCGCCAGCAGCGGCTCGACCAAAAGGCTATATGCCTGCCCGTAGAAGCAAGGCTCATGAAAAATGCCATGTTTCATATCGTCAAGGGCATCCCAAAGCACGGCCTGGTCGCTGTCTGTATATATAAAGGAAAAACCTATGAGTACCCTGAGCCTGAAAAGGCAAACTAAAACAAATAATACAGCAAATGTGATAGTTGCATAAATGCTCAGTGGTTTCTTGTTTTGAAGGGAAGGTAAAAAGTCCAAATCGAAAAGGTTTTTTCTTTTTTGAACGCAAAGAAACGCAAATTTTTTTATCACAAAGATATTAGTGGCTGATGAAAATAAAGAATAGGCTTTCTTTCGGGCTTTGTGCCTTTATGACAAGGTTTCCGTAATTTTGCGCCACAATGAAGGAAATCCGCAATTTTTGCATTATCGCCCATATTGACCACGGGAAAAGCACCCTGGCTGACCGTTTATTACAGGAAACCAAAACTATTGCTGACAGGGACATGAAGGCCCAGCTCCTTGATGATATGGACCTGGAGCGCGAACGTGGCATCACTATTAAAAGCCATGCTATACAAATGGACTATAGCCTGCACGGAAAAAAATATAAGCTAAACCTGATAGATACCCCCGGTCACGTCGATTTCAGTTATGAGGTCAGCCGTGCCATAGCAGCTTGCGAGGGCGCACTGCTGATTGTAGATGCGGCACAGGGCATTGAAGCGCAAACTATTTCTAATCTTTTTCTTGCACTTGGAAATGATCTGACAATTATTCCCGTATTGAATAAGATAGACCTGCCAAGCGCAATGATCGAAGAAGTTAGTGACTCGATAATAGAACTCATTGGCTGCAAAAGAGAAGATATTTTATTGGCCAGCGGAAAAACCGGATTAGGTGTGGATAAAATACTTGAAGCCATTGTGCAAAGGGTGCCACCACCAAAAGGAAATCCCGATGCTCCACTCCAGGCATTAATTTTCGATTCAGTATTTAATTCTTACAGAGGCATTATAGCTTATTTCAGGATATTTAATGGCTCTATCAGGCAGGGCGACAAAGTAAAGTTCTTTAATACAGGCAGTGAATACGCTGCCGACGAAATAGGTATCCTGAAATTAGAAAAAGAACCAAGGAATGCAGTGCATACCGGCGATGTGGGTTATATTATTTCAGGTATTAAATCTGCTAAGGAAGTAAAGGTTGGAGATACCATTACGCATCTTGACACACCGTGCGAAGAAGCGATAAAGGGTTTTGAGAACGTAAAGCCAATGGTTTTTGCAGGTATATATCCAGTTGATACGGAAGACTATGAAGAACTTCGGGACAGCATGGGCAGGTTGCAATTGAATGATGCCTCCCTGGTTTTTGAACCGGAGACATCTGCAGCGCTGGGTTTTGGTTTCCGTTGCGGTTTCCTCGGAATGTTACACATGGAAATTATCCAGGAAAGGCTGGAAAGGGAGTATAATATGACGGTGCTAACAACCGTGCCTAACGTATCGTATATAGTAAATACCACGCGCGGAGAAGTTTTAACTGTCAATAATCCCAGCGACCTGCCAGACCCAAGCCGAATAGAGTCCGTAGAAGAACCGTATATAGGCGCTCAGATCATTACAAAAGCAGATTATATCGGTGGTATCATGAACCTTTGCCTGGAAAGGCGGGGGATCATTAAGAACCAGATATACCTCACCCCTACGCGCGTGGAATTGTTTTTTGAAATGCCGATGGGCGAAATAGTCTTTGATTTTTATGATAAACTTAAATCTATTTCGCGCGGCTATGCATCATTGGACTACCACCCGGTAGGCTACCGAGAATCTCATCTCCTAAAACTGGATATACGCCTGAACGGTGAACCTGTGGATGCACTTTCTGCCATTATCCACCGAGACAAAGCATACGACTGGGGCAAAAAAATCTGCCTGAAACTAAAAGAACTCCTTCCACGCCAGCAATTTGAAATAGCTATTCAAGCTTCTATCGGCGCAAAGATTATTTCCCGCGAAACCATATCCGCCATGCGGAAAGACGTTACTGCCAAATGCTACGGTGGTGATATTTCGCGTAAGCGCAAGCTTCTTGAAAAGCAAAAGAAAGGTAAGAAGCGCATGAAGCAGGTTGGCAATGTCGAAATCCCTCAATCCGCCTTTATGGCGGTGCTGAAGTTGGGGGAATAAGAAAGTGAGTTGCATGTAAAAAGCATTTATTCCCTATATTGCGCCTTTAATTTTAATTAATCATGAAAATAAACCCTGTTTTTTACGTAGCGGCATTTGCCATTTTATCGTCATGTAATAACGGCAAGAAGCCTGCTGAAAACAATACTGCTATGTCACCAAATAACCCTTTTGCCAGTACAAGTTCATTGCCGTTCCAAACGGCTGATTTTTCAAAAATAAAGGATGAAGACTTTAAGCCGGCCCTGGAAGAAGGCATGAAGCAGCAGTTGGCAGAAATAAAAACCATTGCGGAAAACCCGGATGCCCCTACCTTTGAAAATACATTTATTCCTCTTGAAAAAAGCGGGCAGTTGCTCCACCGTGTGAATGGTGTTTTTAACCTGATGACCGGCGCCAATACCGATTCATTTTTACAAAAGTTATCTGAAGAGGAAGCTCCGAAACTCTCTGCTGCCAATGATGCCATTTATCTGAATACGAAATTATTTAAACGTGTCGAAACCATATATAACCAAAGGGAACAACTGAAACTTGACCCTGAGTCTAAGCGCTTAGTTGAATATTATTACCAGAAATTTGAACTATCTGGTGCCAAGCTATCTGATAATGATAAAGAAAGCCTGAAAAAACTTAATGGCGAAGATGCCGGACTTGAAGCAAAATTTACCAATCAATTGCTTGCCGCTTCTAAAGCAGGAGCTTTGGTAGTAAGCGATAAAGCAGAACTTGCCGGCCTCTCTGATGCTGAACTGGATGCTGCGGCCGCTGCTGCTAAAAATGCGAAACAGCCAGGTAAATGGCTGATTACCTTAAAAAATACCACACAGCAACCGCTGTTAAAATCACTCACTAATAGGGCTACACGCCAGAAACTTTATGAGGCATCATGGAACAGGGCAGAAAAAAATGATTCAAATGATACCCGTGCCGCTATTCTTCGCTTAGCGTCCATCCGTGCCCAAAAGGCAAAACTGATAGGTTTCCCGAATTATGCCTCATTGGTACTCATGGACCAAATGGCAAAAAAACCTGAAACTGTAGAGGAATTTATTTCCCGCCTGGTGCCTGCCGCTACTGCCAAAGCAAAACAGGAAGCTGCGGATATTCAAAAAGTAATTGATGCACAAAAAGGTGGTTTCCAGTTACAGCCATGGGACTGGGATTTCTATTCTGAGCAGGTGCGCATGGCTAAGTTTAATATTGATGAAAACGAAGTAAAACCTTATTTTGAGATAAACAGCGTACTGCAGAACGGGGTGTTTTATGCTGCCCATGAACTTTACGGCCTTACTTTCAAAGAGCGCAAAGACCTGCCGGTTTATAATCCCGATGTGAAGGTTTTTGAAGTATTTGACAAAGACGGTAAATCTATGGCGTTGTTTTATTGTGACTATTTCAAACGCGAAAACAAAAATGGTGGCGCATGGATGGACAACCTCGTTGGCCAGTCGAAACTGCTGGGTACCAAGCCGGTTATTTACAATATCTGCAATTTCACCAAACCTGCCGAAGGCCAGCCTGCCCTGATAAGTTTTGATGATGTCACTACTATGTTCCATGAGTTTGGGCATGGCCTGCATGGCATATTTGCCGACCAGCAATACCTGAGCCTCTCTGGCACTTCTACTGCACGCGATTTTGTGGAATTCCCATCACAGTTCAATGAGCACTGGGCGTCTTATCCACAGGTATTCAATAACTACGCGAAACACTACAAAACCGGCCAGCCAATGCCGCAGGAACTGGTGGACAAAATAAAGAAAGCGGCCACTTTCAACGAAGGATATGCATTGACCGAAATACTTGCTGCCGCTGACTTGGATATGCAATGGCATAAAATAAGCGCTGACCAGCATGTAGATAATGTAGATACGTTTGAAATGCAGGCGCTGCACAATACACATCTTGACCTGCCGCAGGTGCCGCCACGTTACCGCACCAGCTACTTCCTGCATATCTGGGCCAATGGCTATGCTTCAGGCTATTATGCCTATCTGTGGACTGAAATGCTGGATGATGACGCCTTCGCATGGTTCAAAGAACACGGCGGTATGAACCGCGAAAACGGCCAGCGTTTCCGCGATATGATATTGTCGCGCGGCAATACGCAGGACCTTGCTACCCTTTTCCGCAATTTCCGTGGCAGCGACCCGAATATTGAGCCAATGCTGGAGAACAGGGGATTGGTTGAGGCAAAGAAGTAGGGGAGTGGAGTGAGCAAAAGAGCAATTGAATAATTGAATCAAAGGAATAGTAAGCCCAATGAATTATTTTTATTATTTCTGTTATCTTATTTACAAGCTGTTCTATAAGATGGCACCCAATAGCAAGTATACCTTGTTTCGTACTGGACTTGCTTTGTCTTTTGTTTTGTTTTGGTATAATAATGCCTTTTTTCCCTCCAACATTATATAGTTTTTTTAGTGATAAAAATTGCAAACTCATTGCAGCAGTACTTTTTGTTACTCCAATTAGTATATGGTTTCAGTTTTTTGAGAATTTTTGGATGAAAATTTTTGATAAATTTGACAAAATACCCTACAAAACGCATAAAGTAAGAGGTCTAACTGTTTTAACTGTCTTGATTGTTGATTTCGTGTTTTCAATTATTAATTTGTATCAACAGTGACAAAGCTTAAAATAAAGGACTGTATTTCCTGAAGTGCCACTTCCAACCCCTCCCTCTGCGTAAAACTAAACCAGTTGCCTGAATTGTCTTTCATGATGGCCTCGGTGCCATAAATTTCTTTCAGGCGTTGATTGAAATTCTACTTAATATTATTTAAAAATCTTATATTTGCTTATGGCAAAACTGATTTTGCACCCAATTGGCACAACTCTTGAAGAAATTGCACGGCAGCGGCTGTTGAGGAGCCTTGAGCGTTCACCAAATGAACGGATGCATTTGGCGTTTCGGCTGATGGAGCTTTCATTAGCATTCAAAAATGGCCCTATTAAACTTCCGCAGGGCAAAGGTATCATATTGAAAAAGAAAGGTGTATAATGAACCTGTTCGAAGAAGGCCCATTAGAATTCCTCAAAGTGCTTAATGCTAACGGTGTTAAATTTATTGTTGTAGGCGGTATTGCTGTCAACTATTATGGCTACAGCCGCTCTACCGGGGATATCGATCTGTGGGTAGATGATTCTACCGAAAACAGGGAAAAAATAGTAGCGGCACTTAAAGAATACGGTATTGATGGGGCAGAAATTTTTATTTCTCATCCGCTTATTGCCGGTTATTCTGAAATTATGCTTGATAATGGCATATATGTGGACCTCATGGCGGCGCTGCAATTTTTTTCGCAGGGAAATTTTTATGAGTGCTACCAAATGGGCATGGATTGGCAGCCGGAAGAAAATGTCAGTATTAAAGTTTTGAATATCAAACAGCTGATAGAAGAAAAGGAAAAGAGCCTCCGCCCGAAAGACAAAGAAGACGCCATTCAGCTAAAAGAAATAAGAGAGTTATTAAGGAAAGGCAAGAAATAGCCTTTCTTCCTACCCCTCCCTCTGCGTCAAACTAAACCAGTTGCTTGAATTGTCTTTCATGATGGCTTCGGTGCCATAAATTTCTTTTCAGGGGCAGATTGAAATTCTACACCAAGTTTCACTGCTTTTGTTGGAAGAGTGAAAAATAATACGTATCTTGGCTACAGTTATATAGGATAAAATGAAAACTTCACAATTAGAAAAACAGAAAACCCCACTATTAATATGAAAATCCTCACTACTTTTTCTGCTTCTGCTTTAAGAAAAGTTCATTTAAACGCTCTGTTGAACGATTTCTTTAAATTCCTCACTACTTTCTCACTACTTTAGTGAGGGATTTAATTAAAAAATTGATAATCAATAGATTGTAAAATGTGCCACGCCTTACCCGTTCAGCTTTTTCCACAGTACGTCTTTCAGTTCTTCGAGGCCAGTTTGGGCTACTGAGGAAATGAATACATGTGGTATCTTTTTAGGCAGTGTCTTTTTGATCTCCTTTTTCAGTTCTTCATCAAGCAGGTCACATTTGGAGATGGCAAGAACGCGGTCTTTTATAAGCAGTTCAGGATTGTACAGGTTAAGTTCTTCCAGCAGAATGGCATATTCAGTCGCGATGTCTTTTGAATCAGCCGGTACCACGAACAGCAGGATTGAGTTCCTCTCTATATGACGCAGGAAACGCGTTCCAAGGCCTTTGCCTTCATGTGCGTCCTCAATAATGCCAGGGATATCCGCCATCACGAAGGACTTGTAATTGCGGTAGGCCACAACGCCAAGGTTAGGTACAAGGGTAGTAAAAGGATAGTCGGCGATCTTGGGTTTAGCAGCGGATAATACGGATAACAAAGTAGACTTGCCTGCATTCGGGAACCCGACCAGCCCTACATCGGCCAGCACTTTCAGCTCCAGTATTTTCCACTCCTCCCTGCCTTCCTCGCCCGGCTGTGCGAAACGCGGTGTTTGGTGGGTAGCGCTTTTGAAGTGGGTATTGCCAAGGCCGCCCCTGCCACCGGCCACGAGTATCCGTTCTTCGCCGTCTTCGGTTATCTCAAAAAGGGTTTCGCCGGTTTCAGCGTCTTTGGCTACAGTACCCAGCGGTACTTCGAGGATATCATCCCGTCCATAAGCCCCTGATTTCCCGCTGCTACCACCATTCTCGCCATTTCCGGCTATTACATGCTTGCGGTATTTCAGGTGCAAAAGGGTCCAAAGTTGCTTGTTGCCCTTCAGGATAATATGGCCCCCACGTCCGCCATCGCCGCCATCAGGGCCGCCGCGGCTGTTCATCTTGTCGCGGAACAAATGCGCTGAACCCGCCCCACCTTTACCGGTGCGGCAGTTTATTTTTACATAGTCAATGAAATTATTGTCAGACATGGGGAGTAGTGCGTTAGGTTTTAGGCGTTAGTTGTTAAGCTATTAATTATATAAGTACTACAAAATTACGTCAAAATGGGCAGAATATGGCAAATTGTATGCTATGGGCTAAATGCTACCACTTTACAACGATATGAAATTCAGGTTTTTTCTTTATATTTGAGATTAAAATAGGTAACCATGAAAACAGCATTTTTAACATTATTTATCAGTTTATTGTTTTCTTTCTCAGCACCGGAGAAGAGTTTTTCAGGTACATTTAATATAAAGCTTGAAAGCACCAAAAACAAAGGTGTTGTTATGTTATCGGAATGTTTTGTCAATAATGCTAAACTTTTAGTGTTGACCTACGCGAGTAACACACCGGACAAAAAGAGAAAGATGCTGGTGAATGGCGATGAAAAAACTATGTATTACCTCGACGATGATAAAAAAACTGCTATGAAGATATCTTTGGAAACGATGGCACAGGCTGGAAATATGGAAGCGCCACAAATAACCGAAACCAGTGAGTATAAAACGATAGATGGCTATAAGTGCCGCAAAACGAATGAAATAAACAAAACTTCGACCTCTGAAATATGGACTACTGAGGATATTAACGTAAATTTCAGCAAAGTGGCTAATGCATTTGCTTATCTTTCAAAGAAAAAGGGTGGGTCGTTGGGTCCCAATTACGGTTTAAAAGGCTTTCCAATAGAAATAATCACTACCGAAAATGGCGATGGCTTTGTTTCGACTATCCATTATACAGATATTAAAGCAGGCCCGGTAGATGAAAGTATATTTGATTTGACAGGATATAAAGTAACGGATGTGATGGCTGGCGGCAGGTAACTATTTGCTGCCTACCTGCAGCCCATCAATCACTTTGCATATCCGGCTGAAAATCTCTTCCATGTCGCCAATGCCATTTACACGGAAATGCTTATTATGGTTGGAATAATAATGAGCTACGGCGCGGGTTTTGTTTTCATACTCTACAAGGCGCTTGTGTATGGTTTCTTCATTGTCGTCGCTGCGGCCCGAGACTTTGCCACGTTCTACCAGCCTGCGCACCAGTTCTTTTTCATCCACTTCCAAAGAAACAAGTCCAAGAATTGGTTTACCGAGGCTGTTCATTAGTGTTTCAAAGGCACCAGCCTGCGCTTCTGTACGCGGGAAACCATCGAAGATAAAGCCTTCGGAATTTGGGTTGGCTTTCACTTTATGCTCTATCATTCCAATGACAACATTATCAGGGACTAATTTGCCCTCATCCATCAGCTTTTTCGCTTCCAGGCCAAGAAGAGTGCCCTGAGCTATCTCTGAGCGCAGCAAATCGCCCGTAGACAGGTGTACGAGGTTGTATTTCTTTATCAGCTTTTCAGCCTGAGTACCCTTTCCGGCCCCCGGAGGGCCAAATAATATTATATTGAGCATATTGCTATATTTCTGTATTGCAAAATTAAATCAATTTGTAAATTCCTGTATAATTCCTTCCATGTTTATTATAATCAAGGCCGTATCCTACCAAAAACACATTAGGTACTTCAAAACCGATGTATTCGACCGGCACGTTTATTTTCATGGCTTCTCTTTTTACGGTCAGTGCAGCAATGCGTATACTTGCCACGTTCTTTTCTGCCAGCCATTCATGGAGTTTATGAATTGTATATCCTGTATCTACAATATCATCCAGTAATACAATATGCCTGCCTTGCAGGTTTTCATCAAGTCCAATAAGAGTTTTTGCATTACCGGTAGATTCAATTCCCTGATATGAAGAGATCTTTACAAAAGACAATTCACAATCAAATTTCAGCCTTTTCATTAAATCAGAAGTAAAGAAGAATGCGCCGTTTAATATGCTTATAAATATAGGGTTAAGGCCTTTCATGTCCTTCGATATTTGGCCTGCCATTTGAACCACCCGTTCCTGTATCTCAGTTTCAGTGATATAAAGCTCAAACTCTTTATCAAGTACTTTAATAATGTCGCCCATAATAGGGCAAATTATGAAAAAAGTTTGAGATTGTGATTATGGGGATTATTTCAACACTTCACCTTTCAGGTCCTTTTTAGGGTACAGGAACAGGAAGTTTTCGCCATCCCCCTCGCGGATTTTACTCCATTTATCCCACTTAAAACTAATGCCATATACGCCGCAGGTAGGTATATTCCCAATTTCCTGGTGGGTTAGCTGTTCAGCCAGAAAAGTAAAGGCAGGGTTATGCCCAAAGAATACTGCATATTCGTATTTGTCATCAAGGGCATTAATCAGTTGCATGAGGTCATGGTGATGGCCCTCGTATATTTTTTCTTTTACGATAATATCATCAAGAGGGTAATTTAGCTTTTCTGCAATGATCCGGGCAGTGGCAAGTGCACGGTTAGCAGGAGAAGAATAAATAATATCAGGCTTTGCGCCTTGCCTGGCAAGCAATTCCCCCATCATAGGTGCATACATTCTTCCCCGGTCATTCAGGGGGCGTTCAAAATCAGTTAGGGTGTGGTCCAGCCAACTGGATTTAGCGTGCCTTATAAGCAATAGCTTTTTCATTGCATTTAATTAATCAGTTTTCAAAAGTAATTTTTTAACGGGAAATGCGTGTTCCTTTAATATGATTTTTTTGAAAGGGCGTTAATTACTTTGCAATTTAACAAGCACAGCGGTTTTAAACCCGCTGCTTACAACCTTTTCCAATTCTTTCTTTGCTTCTTTTTTGGTTTCGTAAGGGCCTAAAATTACTTTAGTTACTTTTTGCTTCTTGTAAAGGCCCGGCCTGATTAAGTAATTGCTAAACCCTTTTCTGTGAAGCATTACGAGTTCGTGTTTTACGTTCTTTTTATCTTTAAAGGTGTTTACTTGTATTCCATATTTACCAATGATCTGGATTTTTTCGGATTTCTTTTCAGGTTCTATAATTTCGGCAGGTTTCAGGCTGTCCTTTATCACATTTGTAAATTTTGCAGCCATTAACTCTTGCTCAGTCAGAGGTTCGAGCCTCACTTTTACCCTGCCAACCTTTAGCATTCCAATCTGCGCAGCGGCAGCCTTTGATAAGTCAATGATACGGTTTCGACGGTAGGGACACCTGTCATTTACCCTTACGATGACAGCCTTATTATTTATCAGATTGGTAACAAGCAGCATCGTGCCAAATGGGTATAGCCTTGTAGCGCATGTAAGGCTGTCCTTACAGTATCGCTCGCCATTACTGGTACGCCTGTGCTCAAATCTCCCGGCATAGTACGTAGCATTTCCAATATGCACTTTCAGCTCCGGGCCGGCATAGCAAATAAAGATCGTTTGAAAGAATAGAAAAAGTATAACCTTTTTCAAAATAATTTTGGCCCTCTTTTATTGGTTATAAAAGCAAATGTAGATTTTTTAACCTTACAGGCAGGACAACTAAATCGTTAATTATCCACAATCAAGGTTAATTATAATATTATCAATAGAATATAAATGATAAAGAAGACGAAGGTTTAAAAACAAAAAAGGGGCATCGCTGTAATAGTGAATGCCCCTTTTTGGGATATATATAAAGTTGGTTATTTCACCGTTGGTTTTGGGTGGTGCACCTGGTGGCGTACAACTTTTTTATCAGTCTTTATATCCTTTTTGTCGGCACGAACATCTTTCCTGTCAGCATGTATGTTCTTAGTATCAGCTTTCATGTCTTTACGATCAGCTTTTACATCTTTCCTGTCGCTTTTGATGTCAGCTTTATCCCTTGCTGCTGCCTTCGAATTGCCGTTTGCTTTAGCAACAGCGAGCTTAGCCTTATCATGGTTTATACCAGCCTTATCCTTTCTAACATCAGTGCGGTCGTTCGCCCTGTCTTTTACATCCTTATGAATGTCTTTACGGTCATTTTTAATGTCCTTGCGGTCATTTTTTATGTCTTTTACTTCACTCTTTACTACCGGATTGGGAGCGGGGGCGGTAGGAGTAGTTTCAGTGCTTTGTGCAAAGACAGAACCTGAAACAAAAATTGTTGCTGCAATTAATAACTTTTTCATTTTATTATTTTTTATATGTTTTATAATGATTAGATACAATTGGTATGCCAAAGTTTAATGCGCCCTATATTATTTTATCGTTTTGTTACTAAAAATACAATATAAATAGCTATTATATAATGATATAAAAATTATTATAAATTTAATAAATATTGCTAATTGACTTGGAGAGAATCGTGAATTTTTGTTAAAATTTCCTTCTGCGAGATATCTGCCAAGATGATAAATTTAATTAAATTTATTTTTACATATATAAGTTACAGATGTAGCAAGATTAGACGTGCCTCTTTCAGGCAGGTAAGTAACCCGGAGTATTTTCCATTTCCTCATAATTGTTTTGCATGTTTGTGGCTTTGCGAGATTTGTTTTATAATTTCCTTTAGAAGTGGCAAATGCGTAATATTGCACCACAAAATAAATAAGACAACCTTTGAGTAGCCAAAGCCACGCTAAGTTGGCAATCGTAGTCCTCAGCTATAACGGCAAAGATTTGCTGAAGCAATTTATTCCCCCCATTTTGCAAACTAGGCCTGAATATGCCGAATTATATATTGTTGACAATGCTTCCGTAGATGGTACTTATGAATTTGTAGAGCAAAACTTCCCGGAAGCAAAACTTATCCGCTTGCCAGTAAACCATGGTTTTACCAATGGTTATGTAGAAAGCCTTTCCCAGATAAAAGCCGACTATTATGTATTGATAAGTTCGGATGTAGAGGTATTGCCAGGCTGGGTAGAACCTATTATAAACCTTATGGATAGCGACCCTACAATTGGAGTAACCCAACCAAAAATAAGGTTTTACCGGGAACGGGCATTATTTGAATATTCTGGTGCAGCCGGCGGGTTTATGGATAAATACGGTTATCCATTTTGCCGTGGCAGGATATTTTTTACCCTTGAAGAGGATAAAGGGCAATATGATGATATAAGGGAAGTGTTTTGGTGTTCCGGCGCCTGTATGTTTATTAGGGCAGAGCTTTATCACAGGCTTGGCGGGCTTGACAACGACTACTACGCCCACATGGAGGATATAGACCTTAGCTGGCGGGTGAAAAATGCGGGATATAAAGTAATGGTTTGTCCGCAGGCGGTAGTTTTTCATGTTGGAGGTTCAGTAATTACTTACGGATCACCGCAGAAAATATTCCGCAACTATAAAAATAATACTTTGATGCTGATAAAGAACCTTCCTGGCAGCGAACTATGGTGGAAATTGCCCGCACGCATGGTTCTCGATGGCATAGCAGGATTAAGGGCTTTATTTATTGGAAATTTCAAAGAGTTTTGGGCTATACTAAGAGCGCATGGGCACATTTATAGTGTTTTAGGCTTATGGATTCGTAAGCGTAAGGCTGCACAACAGACTATTGTCAAAAGAAGCCGTACAGGTATTTATCCGCATAGTATTGTTTTTAAATACTTCATGCAGGGCATAAGAAAGTTCAGCGATTTGAAGTGGTGATAATCTCTTTTTTTTTTGATATATACTTCAATTATTCTTTGCTCCCTGCTGTATCCAATTATATATTTCCTGTTTCTGGATAAATGATAACGAGGGCAAATATAATGGCATCACATTTTCCTGGACTTCAATATATAATATGCTCGTATTGGGAGCATAAGGATAGACAAACACTGAATTACTTCCCGTTAGTTGATTATATGCCATATTAGAATCCAGATCAATAGGTACATTGTTATTAATATAATCGGCATTATGGCAACGTGAAGTAGCGCAAAACTGGGTAAAAATGGGTATGATTTGTTTGTTGAATGAAACAGTATCATGAGAAACAGGCGACTCTGGCCATTTATTATATGTACACCGCACGCTAAATAATATAGACGCTAAACCAATAAGAAAAAAGATAATTTTAATAGATCTCATTTTTCAACAATTTAAATCATCCTTCCATTATTTAAACCAGTAGAATTTACCCCATATAATAAAATAATTAATGTTTAAAAGGGCTGCTATAGTTCGTATCCGTTAGTAGTTTATTATCGTCGAGAGTTAACAGGAAAGAATCAAGATCAGCCATGTTCTGAGCAGTCATGCCGAGGTGAACATTATTATAATTTTTTGTTAAAATCGGGGCCAGGGTTGATGATCTTTTTATTCCTGTATTATAATGCTGTATTACTTCCATAAGTGTTTGAAACCTGCCATCGTGCATATACGGTGCCCGATACCCGATATTTCTTAAAGTCGGGACGAAAAATTTTCCCAAATCTTCTTTATCTCCTGTTATCGCGTATCTGCCTCTGTTTTTACCAACAAAAACAGAATCCAATCCGTCATTATAAAAATCATTATTGGTAAAAAGTGTGCTGCTGTGACAATGATAGCAATCTCCCCCTGCCTGTATAATATTACCATTAATATCATATTGAGGGTCTCCGTAAAACATTTGCATCCCTCGTTGCGCACTTGGTGAAAGGCCGCTCGTCCCCTGCTTATATTGATCATACGGCGAATTTGCAGACACGATAGTGCGTGCGAACTGCGAAATAGCGTAGCTAACACTAATTAATATTTTATCCTGACTAATTACATTCTGGCCAGGGAAGGCTTTATTGAATAGTGCCGGATAAATCTTGCTCCTATTGAACCGGTTTACAATAGTGTCTATATTTATATCGAGAATTTTTGTTCCGTTTACAATATCTGCCGCCCAAAGGTCAACTGTAGGGTATTGGCCATACCATCCGTAGTATGGTTGCCATGCAAGGTTAAATAGCGGCATAATACGAGAAAGTGTTGTGTCAAGAGGTGCTGGAAGAGAAGTGTTGAGGTTGATAAACCCCCTGCTTTGAATGTGGCAGGTAGAACAACTATGTCCATTTAATGATAGGATACTGTCATAAAAAAGATACCTGCCCAGTTTTATGCCTTCTACTGTCAAAGGATCCTGTGAAGATAAGTTCGGTGAAGGAAACAAGTATGGCGTAGCAAGGGTATAAGGCGTAGTACCCAGAGTAGAAGAGGTTGCAGATGATGCTTCTTTTTTACACTCACTTAAAAATATCAGGCTGAATGAAATTCCTGCCGCCGAAAGAAAAATATTTATTTTTTTCATGATCTTAATAGTTAAATACATTACACCCGTTACCTGCTATCTGCCCCATATCATATTCATTTCCCATGGTATAATTTCCTTCGGTAATGAAATTATAGGTATTAGGTTTTTTAAACCATCCTGCAACATTCATTTGCAAAGCGACATGAACTACGTTGCCTGCACTTATTGTGAAAGCTTTTGCTATTTGCTTCACTTTTATCAGATGGGCTTCTTCCCCTATGTGCACTGTATAGCCAATAGTATCTTTAGAATTAACATAGTGGCCTTCCAGTTTTAGAAAATGGTAACCACCACTGCCTGAAGGCCACTGCATGTTATTATAGATATCGAGATCTGGCAGCATACCTGTCATGTTTTGCATGGAATCAAGGCCAATATTAAAATATAAACCGGTATAATTTCCATCAGGTATCCCGGTTAGTTTTATATGTGAAAATGTATCAAGCTGTGCATCCATATAGCTAAAAAAACCCATTCCGCTGATCTGTCCGGGACAGGTATAAATTGTGCCATCGCTTTTTATTAATTTTATATCCCCAATAAAATATTGCAGGTTCTCAATATCCATAATGTTGCCTGCTGTATTAGAATACCATGCATTTGCAAATACAATCCTGCTACTATCAAAATTATATGTAAAATCTAATGTGAGGCCACCGGTATTAACAGTTGAGGCGGGAGGAGTATCTTTTTTTTTACATGAATACAATCCAATGAATAGCAATAAGAGTAGAATATATTTCATGATTTCTAATATTTTACCAAATTTAATCTGAAATTAAAAGGTAAAACATGTTGAAAATCATTTTAAAAGATGACTTTTGTCATTTTTTCCATGGATAATTTTTCTTATTAAATCGAGGTGTTGAATTTAAGAGCTGGAAAAACAACAGGTTTGATTACCTATTTACTGTTATTTTGCGTTTCAGATAAGGAAGAATCAACAACTTGTTTTATTGCGAATAATGGATAAAACTGCCCGTCATACGGTTATTAACATCACCTGTCACTTTGGCATTTTTTACTACAGTAGCAGCAAAAGTTGAATTAAGTGTTGTGTTGAGCTGGGCAGGAGTAGCATGCACAAGGTTTACTCCATCGAACAAATAAGCATAATTGATGATCATGCTCATTGTTATGCGGGGATTAGAAGCTGATAAGGGCAGATAAGCCGCGAATGCACTATCTGTATCAACTCCTCTTTCCGACAAGGCTATAGGTATTTCAGGGGTATTAGCAGCAGAAATAAGTATATAAAAAGGGCAAGTGGCTGGTCCTTTACCGCTGGTTGACGTATCAACCCAGCCTTCAAATTTGATCCAGTAATATCCCGTACTGGTGTTGCCGGTCCACATAGTTGAAAATCTACCACCCAAATAACCGGCAGCCGGAAAAGATCCGGGTGTCAGGTCATTGCTATCTGCCGGCAAGCCTATCTTAAAGGCGGGGGATGTATAAGTGCTATAAGGGATTTGCTGGGTTATGGTGTATTCAGTGGTGTCAATCGCATTTACAAATGCAAAATCAGGAACAGTATAATATGTGCCATTGCCATGGTTAAATTTAATATCGGAAATGATTATTCTTGCAAATTTGAGCGCTATTTTTCGGCCACCAGTTTCAACAGATTTAGCAGTATCGGGGCCACCCTTGTCCACATTTACCTGGGTACTGTCAAAGTTGGTGTACAGGCGAAAGAATATGTCGTGCACGGGAGGTGGTTGAAGAATAGGGGTATTGTCAGTCTTGCAACAATTAAAGCCAACTGTAAATAATAAAAATACAATAATGATATAAATTAATCTTAAACCGGCACTTCCCATTTCTATAATTATAAACCTGATGACAAATTTACGGTTTATTGAGTTTTTTATTGTCCAAAGGTTTAATAAAATTAATAGTAAAGAATTGTAGAATTAACTGTTACAAGCAAAAGGAGTTAATTGGTTTTTAATGCTGCATTAAGATTTTGCAATAATTCTTTTGCCAGGAGTGGATTATCTGTAGTGTGAGTTGATTCATCATTGCTTTTTTTCAAGTTAATTACATTAGGCGCATTGAATATATCATTCGTTTCCAGGTTGATAGTAAATGTAGTAGTGGCGCCGGCAGTTATCTGAATAGGGCTAGTGAAAGTTTTAGTGCTGAAATCAGAATCAGTACCACAATGATAAGCAAATTGCTGATTAATGCTTCCAGTATTATTGGCAGAAGGATCATAATCGCCCTGTGCCAGAAAAAAAAGATAGCCTAAACTTGTACCCCAGTAGAATTGATTACCGCTTTGTGCATAATAATCACCTAAGGGGCTATTTGAAGGATAGTTAGTGTAGGCATAACTCCCCCCTCCCTGCTGGTTTTGTTGCGCATCCGGCCCTATGCCAAACTTAAGGCCTGTATAGGTTCCGGGTGTTACATTATTGAAAGTAAAAGTAGTATCCACCTGCGCGGGGTTGTTTATAATATCACTTGGGTAAGTGTCTATAAGTAAAATAGATGAAAGCAATTGGCTGTCATTACCGGTCAATGTAACATTGGAAGCATAAAAAGCAAGTACCGTAAAGTAATATCTTTGGCCGGTTGTATTTAAAATAGCATGATTTAATGCGAAAGGCTGGCCCCCTCCGGTTATATGAAATTTTAATACTAAAGTGCCATTATTGTTGGATTTGTTATCTGGTTTTTTACAACAACCCAAACCAAGCCCGGTTACAATAATAAGTGAAAAAAATAGAATACGCAATGCGGCCTTTTTCATATTATGTTGATATTTAAAGTAAAATTACTAAAATATTTTTGGTTTGGTATTTTTAATGATGAAATTTATAAGATATACGAATAACAACCCGGTAGAAGATTTCGTTTTGAATTTTAAATTCTCAATTATTCTTAGCGCCTTGTTGTATCCATTTGTATATTTCCTGCACCTGAACGGCGCTTAAGGGAGGATAAGGATTTTGAGGCATTCCGTACAAACTGCTTTCCCTGTCATTAACGTCCTGGTAAAGAACACTGGTTCCGGGGTTTCCGGGTACCACGTACCCGCGGCCAACGTAAAGTAAAGAAGAATATGCTACAGCGGAATCAAGGCTAAAAACAGCTTTAGGGTTGTATGAATTATAATTTGAATTATGGCATGGCCCGGATGTACAATACGCAATAAAAAGTGGTAAAAGTTGTTTATTAAAAGAAACGGTATCTGGAACAGAAGTTTTAGGGGCTTCTGGCCATTTGTCATATGTACATTGCGTACTAATGCCTATTAGGCCAAAACATGAGACAATAAAGATAATTTTCAAACTCCTCATTTCTAAACTAATTAACCCCAACTATGCCCTTACTTCTTAATAAGGGCATAGTGAGAGGTTTGTTATCATCAAGTATATAACAATTTAACAATAAAACAATTCAACAACTTCCTTTATTCCTCATAGACAATAAAATGGTTTGTAGGCTTGCTGCCTAATGGCCCGACAACAGTAGCATTTTTAACAATTTGGGTAGCTAATGAGGGATTTGTCAACGTGCTTAGTTGTATCCGGTTGGCACCCTTTAGAGTAATACCAGTGAACAAATAAGCGTAATTAATAATATTGTGCATAGTAAGAGAGGGATTATTAGCATTCAAAGGTGGATAGGATGGAAATGCTGTTGAGCCACGAGGAGGCAAAACAATCTGCATCGGGAGGTTACCTGGAGTATTCGCAGAAGAGATAGAGAAATTAAAAGGGCACATAGCAGAATCAGTTCCTGATTGTGATGTATCTACCCAGCCTTCAAATTTTATCCACCAGTAGCCGGTGCTTGTGTTGCCCGTCCACATATCCAAATAATTTGAGCCTAAATAGCTTCCTGAAGGGAAGGAATTTGGATTTAGGTCATTGGTATCAGCGGGCAGGCCTATACTATATGCAGGGGATATATAAGTGTTATATGGCACATGGGTGCTTATTGTGTATGGCTCGCTGTCAACAGATTTCACATAGCTAAAATCAGGAATATCATAATACGGGCCGGCAGCGCTGTTCCCTTCATTCAGCCTCACCTGCGAAATTTCCATTTGAGCAAATTTAAGCCTTATCTGGCGCCCTCCTGTTTCTACCGATCCCCACATGCTTGGGTCACCCGGGCCGTAAGGTACACTCACTGTAGCCATTTCTGTAGTGTCAAACTGCGTATGCATGTGGAAAATGATGGTGCCATAGCCTTGTGAGTTCTTATTATTGTTGTTATTGTTGTTGTCTTTTTTGCAACAACTTACACCCATTGTAAATAATACCGCCAGTATGGCAATCGAGAATAATTTTAATATGTTAATTTTCATTTCTTTAATTTTTAAAAGTTATAGTTTGTTTTTAAAAAGATATTCGCCACCCTGCATATAGCATATTTTTGGTAGCGTTTTGTATACCGTTTACGTTTTGATAAACCGGCAGGCCATATTCTACGGCAAGCCTGCTGTTTTTTATTATACTATTTAAGTAGAAATTCACGCCTGCATATGCATTCAAATGCTGCCCACCGGAGTTCGCTATGCCAGCATCGGGTTCGCTGTAATTAAAATTCTCAGCTTCACTTCCCGTTACCGTATGTATTGTACCCTGGTTAGTAGCCTCAGCACGAATAGAAACACTCAACCATTGTTTGAGTTTATGGGCTGCCCATGTAGTGATGGTTTCCTCATTACCGAGCTTATACCCCATGGCATTATATCCACTCCTCACTACCGCTGCGCCTGATACCCCCCAGGATGTTTTGCCAATGGTATGAATATAGGTTATAGCCGGCAGATAATCTACTGTACCGGAACCTAACTGCATAGAATATTCTGTTGTGGCGCCATACATGCCTGAAGTATTAGGTACATTAATGCTCCCTGTAGGCAGGCTTATGCCTAAAGTTAGCAGCACTTTTTGTCCTGCCCGGCTATAAGCATTGTAAATGCCACATACACTTATGTCTCCTAAACCGGATGAACGGCTATACGCTGTAGTGTTGCTTACTCCCATCTCGCTGAGTGGCATTTCGTACACACCACCTCCTCCGTACATATTCATATATTGAATTCCATTTTTAGTTTCCAGGAGCATGTTCATAGGCATTTTCATATATGAATAACCGCCCATTACCATAAGGGTAAGTTTATCACTTATTCCATACATAGCCATAAGCATGATCATTTGCATATTCATACCCGGGGAAGCCATTTGGTAGCCTTGATTAAATAAGCCGGGATCGGATACCTGTGAAGCTCCCTGGATATTTCCCCCCATATTCATATCCATGTAGGAAGCAGATAGCATAAACATCCCCTTTTCGTGGGTATGCCCATACATTACTCCTTCAGGCGTCATATCATAGGCGCAGGAGCATCCCAACCCCCTGCAGCAGGCGGGCAGGTCGTCAGCAGTATCGCTGCTTTTTACCTGCATCTTGCTTTGTCCGTTCACATTTGTGATGAACAGCAAAACGGAGATACAGAATATTATTAAATATACTTTATTAATCTTTATCACACTGTTTGAATTATGAATTATAATTAAGAAAAGTCAATTCAGACTTTTGCAAATCAATAAAAACAAAATAGCGCTATACAATAGTATATACGGTATTTGTCCAAATTTAGAACATAAAAATCAGGAGATAAATTGCGGGGGATGGAATATAGCCCTGGATGGCGCTACATACTGGCGTTGGAAATAAGAATTATTGATGGAAGAAATAGTTGCTAATGGATTAAAATTCAATAAGGCGAATTCCTGGCAATACAGGTCGGCGCTATTTCTGTCTTTAATGGAACCGGGAAGCTGCTTTTCTTTAGATTCTTCTTTTTTAAGCATTTTGCAAAGTTGGCACTTGCCATTACACTTCATTTCGGGGCGCGCTTTGTTTACGCAAAGGTTTTCAGCAATAAATTTTTGATTGGCCTGGAAATATATATAAATACCTATTGTACTGAAAGATTGTAGTACGATGCCAAAAATAAGTGATATGGAGATAATCCGCTTCAAAATCAATACAAATATACGAAATAATTGTCAATTTGTTGCATTGTTTAACAAAGAGATTATAGTTGTCTATTATTAATATCATGGGTTTTCAAGCCTTTTTTCACTCTTATAAGGGTAGGTTGTTTTGCAAGACCTTGCCGCCGTTTATGATTTGGAAAACATGTCTTATTTTTTTGTGCTTTTTTTCTTCCATTTTTATTCCGCCCCATTTTTGACCGCATATATTGGTAATAGTACCTCCATCCACTATCAATGTGCCACCCTTTTTTATATAAATATCCGAATTGGGCGGCATAGAAAGAGTACATTTTAT
>Ga0302280_1001141_pt1 | contig 22541 bp, 8 predicted proteins | sample III_Fen_E1_1_FD_198771 | JGI IMG/M metagenome (GOLD analysis project Ga0302280, IMG submission 198771) | Peat permafrost microbial communities from Stordalen Mire near Abisko, Sweden - III_Fen_E1_1 | ecosystem: Environmental > Terrestrial > Soil > Wetlands > Permafrost | place: Sweden: Abisko... | reverse complement strand
AAGCAAAGCTCAATGGAGAAGATCAATTCAATCCGCAGAATTCTTTAGGAGAACAAGTAAGTTATTGATAACGCAGGGCGGAAGTAGCAGAGATGGGGTAGAAAGACCATACAATGATAATTCGCATTGTGTGTCGGATGCAAGCAGCTCACTATCAAAAAATGATTAATATGGTATCAAAGTGCATCGAGTATGACAACATCTAGATCAAGAAGGAGAGGCGAGTCAAGAAACTGCCCCAATCCCTCTCCTTCCAGTAGAATAAATAATGTTGAAATTATTTTACTCTATATTTACTTGAATGAGATATAAATTGTAATCAGTCAAATAATTATATTTTTTTATTTATCCATATTCTCACCAGCATATTTTTATTCTTTTTATTATTCACAGCACTTTCTATTTCTCAAAACCAAAAGTAAAGCAAAAAGTTTGTTAAAAAGGAAATCCTATTATATAAAAGATCAGTATATCTTAGATTCAAATTTAGGAAATTTATTTTACTTAAATGCAATTATGCAGATCAATACTTCTTCTTGGTGACGATGCAGTAAAATTCTTAAAAAGTGAACTATTAGTTGGAGTCAGTTTGATTAAGAATGTGAGTGTTGTGCATCATCTATTGAATTTATTAATCGGTCATTGTTTCTCCCAATTAGCTACAAACTTTCTTAATCTTCTAAAAGTCAATTAATCCCACCTGCTAGAAGTCATATAGAGTGAAAATTTTAAGCAGCCCTTCTTTGGTTCTTGTATCACCCAGTTTGCTGTATACAACCTCAAGGAAGTCGTCAAAATTTATTTGTTTGCCCTTTCCCTGGAGATCTTGGATCATCTGAAACACTGATTCATTCCGTTTGTCCAAACCCAATTATTGAAGAATTTTTTGAATTTAAACAGGATCAATAAATCCAGTGCCTTCCTCATCAAAGAGATCAAAGGTGCTTTTTAAATCATTGAGCTCATTCTATGAGAATTTATCCCTGGCTGGCACAACTATAATTGTGGGTTTTGTAGTAGCTTTGCCTCGCATCATTTTCAAATTTGATTAGTTATTATAACTGTTATATCCAAATTGATAATATCTAAAATAGTTTGTGATAAAGGTATTTTCACTAAGGAAGGCAGTGAAAGTATTGAAAGATCATTCCCTTAGTTTGCAAAATTTTAATTAAAATATGCAGGAAAAATTAAATATTCGTGTGCTTTTATCAGTCTTTTGTGATGATTGCTTTTGCCCAAAGATATTCAATTAATCAATGACTCTCATAGCATTATTAATCTGATGAACTTAAATAAAAGAGGAGAGAAGCAAAAAATATAAGCAAGCACCATCGATACATAATCTTTTATTAGGTATGTTCCTAATAACAGAAATCATAAGCTTGAAGAGCATCTCACTCGAAAAAAAAGTAAACTTCCACCAATTTTGCAATGTAGGAAGATATTCCTTCAACACCTTCAAACAGAATAATCCAATCGAATCGATGAACTTACAAAAGAATTTAATGATCTAAAGTGCTATCCAACTGAAAGAAATCAGGTTGATGTTAATACACAAAAATTTTCAGAATTGTAAAGAAATATATCCCCCGTGCTCATTCCGCGATTAGGAAAATTAATAATTGATAGAGATCATCCAAGAAAGCCAAGAAGGGAATGCATGGTCTCTTACTCTGCAGCATAACTCGATAGATATCAACAGCTAAGTAAATAAAAATAACAAAATATCTAAGCATAGAAATTTTAAAAGTTTTCGATCAGAAATAAAAATAGGCCTGAGCAAATTCACAGATAATATTAAAATTCGTTGATAAAATTTATACAAAAAATGAAGATAAGATATAAAGTATCTGAGTAGGTTGTGATCAAATCTTTTACTCATAAAATCAATATTGGTCCGAAATAGAATAAAGCAATTGGTTTAAGTATCAGTCGGCTCGATACAATTCATACAAACAAGGATGAAAAGACTAATTATACCGAGAGAGGAATTAAAATGCAGTAAATAAAAATAAAAAACAAAGATAAGCCAAAAAGTGTTTGTAAAATAAAATATTTGAATTTACATGAGAGAGAAAGCATGAACGGCAGTGAATAATTATAACCTTGGAGTCAATAAGACAACAACTATCTATTATGTTGCCGAGTCTATCAAAAATGATATTTTCTTGTTCTTCCACTAATATACCATTGCAAAAACATCCAAATTTATATCAAGCACAAGTATTGATTCAAGAAATATTGCAAAATTATTGATTTTTAAGATTTGATGTTTTTCTTTTATGGATAGCTTTATAGTCAATGTTCTATTTAAACATGATTATAATAGTTTGATGAGCAAAGAATCTTAAGAAAAACTGAAGACCTTTGTAAGAATACACTAACTCAGAATTAATTTCATTCCGAACGATAGCAAACTGTTCATTTATTCTCGTCAAGATTCAACTCACAAATCAAAAGACTACCCGAATAAAGCGGCCTCAAGCTTCTCTTTCCCATTCATCACGCAGTCTGTAGTCTGTTAATGCAATTCTAAAAGGCCTTAAAGTCAGTGTATTTATGGTTTAAATCAGCAGCTATCAATGTTTGTATATAAATGACAAGCAACTTCTCCTAACCAGGCTTAGCTTCGCGGATAAATTCAAAAAAATGTTTATGTGCAAATAGCCTCCAAAATTTATATTGACAGTCAAAACTCATGAATTTCTGGGGGTTCGAGCAGTGATAATTAAGCCAATTAAAGCAAATTCAATTTTAAAATCTCAGTCATTATCATCTTAATAACTAGATGGTTAAATGTAAAAGATAGCTCAACTCCTCTAAAAAATCCTTCATCTGAGTTCAATTTCATATAGTGAAGGAGACGAATAAAGTACTGATTACAAGTATGACATTTATTCCCTTGATGCGATTTCACACTTTATGTTCAGTAAAATGCTGACGGATTAAAAGTACAGCTTGGGTCAGAAGATTAATGCAGTCAACTTTAAATTCAGCGATAAACTTAAAATTTAAACTTCCAGCAAGGAAGATATTAAATGGCTCAATGAAGCTTTAAATTAAATCAGTGATACACTTTTGCAAGGATTCAACTGCTCCAGGAAGGAACTCACTTCCATCTTGGCATTTTGCCGCCAAAGTGTTGAGGAATATTTTCATAGCATTCATTAACAGAATAACGCGAACTAAGAAAAAAATTATTCGTTAGAGTCGACCTATTATACAAATGAAATTAGAGAATTGTAGGCTATTTTACCATAAACATTTAAACAACTGCATAAATTAGAGAAAATTTCCACATCAATGAACATCATGAACTCTCTTTATATGATTGGGCTAATCTTTAAAGTTGAGTGCTCCATCCGCCTCATCAATGACTAAACAAAAAATCGATGTCTATTACTGATTAAAACTTGCTATTCAAACACTATGAGCGATAAGACCAACATGCTAAAAAAATCAGGCTATTCGTAGGAGGACTACTTGGAATATATTCAAAATTTTCATTTTGATGAAGTTATTGTCTGATGAGTAAATAAATCAAATGATTTTATAATTTATACAATATATTTGTGATAGCATGTACTATTGAGCAGTATCAACATCATTATCAGACTGAGACTTTGTTTAACAGCTCAGTCACAAGGGGTTAAGCTGACTTGTGAGAGTTGATATGTCCTTGAAAGATTTCAGGCGAAATTAGTTTGACTTATGAGGTTATTTTAATGAAGGAATCAAACAAACTTTCTGTAAAGATAGGCATTCTATAGATGAATGGGTTGGTAGAATTTTTCTTATAGAATACGAATACCGGAGTAGTGTTAAAATTTCTTACATTTGAGCATTTGTTGTAATCGTTGTTAATCCTATAAAAATTAATGTTTGGAGTATTAATTGCACTATTCATGGCGAATTATTCATACTTGCCTCCAAATTTTTTGCAACCGTGACAGTGGTGGGAGTAATGATAGATAATTTTATCAAAGGGGGTATCTCGAATGACCTTATATTATTCACCTGTTATCTGTTGCGCATAAACAGGTGTTACTTTTTAACTTTTATAAAATTGAGTCGCCAATCTATTGGGCCCTTTGGATTATTCTAGCCATTTCAGGATGTGTGAGGTGTTAATATCCTCTTCCGATTGAATTTATAAATTCCACTCATAAGTGTTAAATAATAATGATTTAATCTACTACTTGGCCAGTTTTGCATTTGGTTGGTAGGCGGCCAAAGACAGTTGTGAGTAGTCGTTCATTTCAAAGGTAATTGCTGCATGTTAAACCTATCCGCTATAGTATAGTGATTTTGGATATTGGGAATATTATTGCTTTGATAGTTATTCGTATATTTTAGCTTATAGAACGCCTGAATCTTGGTTTTTATTTATGTAAACGTTCAACACCATTTCCTCAGGCTTTAACTTCTTTTGTAGAGGAGGGAAAATAAAGATTTAATCCATGTTGGAAGTAGCATCTATGTAGGTGTATTTTCTTCCATTAATTGAATAAAAATTAGCTTTTTATTTAAACTCTTTTCTGAGGTTACATGAATCAGGGATAAGTAAATACACTGAATTCGACGAGTTCTTTCGATTCTTTACTCCCAAAATCATTTGAGTTTGTTCATCACTCACAATAAATCGATTTAACAGTTTTGATTTGACTTAATTTTCCTTCAAGAAAGATTGAAGTTTATTTTTTGCTTCTTTCACCTCAGATTATGCATTAGCCACCGTAAACAAAGCTGCATAGCTCTCCGATTTATTGATGATTTCTAATTCCTAATTAACATTTTCCAAGCTGAGTTCTCTGAATACATTCAACCCTTCCACAAGTCTTTTCATTAATAACTGACTGTTAAGTCTAATGTATGATTTTTATTTATTTTTGTTGATATATCCATCGATGTTAATTACCTTCTATCCATTAGAACCGTAGAGAATTAAGTAACGCTATTCATTATTAATTGCATCAGAATTGTTTGTTAAGAAGATGAACTAGTAATCTTGACTGACTTTGCTTGCGTGTTTAGAGTTGAACTATTTTGCCAGGGCGATGACTTGATTATCAATAAATTAATCCCCTGTCATTTCATAGAAGATGACTGATTTATTCATTGATGACTAAGTTTCAACGTATTTGGTTAGATCGCTAACAAATTTTATCCTTGAATCCTTCTTGAGTGATGATCCAGATATGGTGTTTATAGTGATAGTGTTTGTCAAATTTTTAATTTATCCTTCAAGCTTAACAGTAGATTGACTGAATAGGTGTGAAGAGAAGATGATGGAAAGAGGAAGAAACTTATGCAAATTTTGAGCTAATCTGCTAAACATCGCAATTAATATATAAAGATAAATTCAAACTAAATAAAGTCAAATAATAAAATTCCCTTAAAAACTAGGATTTTAATATCAAATTGGAGTTTTCCCTTCAATATAAACCCTAAATACTCCTGAATACAACTTAAATCATTATTAATGGCTGGAATATTATGTCCTCTTTCTTCATAATTGAATGATTACGATATGAGTCGCTAAGTTTATATTCTCGATTAATTATTATTGAGGTCCATGTCTGTGCCGAACACTTTTAATCCCTCAGACTATTAATACCTCCTCAAGTCTTTGACCTAAGGCAATTCGATAACCAAATCATAAAGTCTGAAGCGCTTCAACACTTTAGTAGGAACAGATAAAAAGCAGTTTACAGTCTATGCGAAAAGAATAGTGCTGGCAATTCAAGATTTAATGTTTTAGCAAAAAGTAATAATGTATTGAAGCAGGAAGATATAAATATGCTTGCATCCATGCTAGTCCTTTAAATCATTAACCTCAATCCCAAAGATATCGAATATTATATAAGAACTAAGCTGCTCAAGCAGATCGTAATCAATTTAGGAGATCCCAAACCTCAGGTGAGGAAAACATCGCATTACTCGCTTCTAGCCCTGGTTAAAACATTTAAAAATTTTGATTAAGTGATCAATAACTACCTAGACGTGGGTTTTAGCAGTGAATAGCCCCAACTGAGACAGAAATGCATTAATTCCTTCCAATCAATTATAATTACGTAGACCAAAAGCATCAACTGGACTTCTGTCTAATTCAAAAAAGCATTTTAGTTTCTTCTGCAGAAAATTAAGGATTAAAATCCTTATGTTCAAAAAGCAGCTGAGCAGTGTCTTCTGACTATTGGAAGAATGGAGTAATCTAAACTCTTTTTAAAGAAGCTTTCTCCGACTTACTTTAGTCTTTATAAAATATTTTGCGAAACTCAAAAATAATTAGGCAACTTAGAAGTAAGAATTTAGCCAGTCTAAAAGGTGTTACATTCTCAAAAAATAAGATAAATATCCACTCCCTCTTTAACTCAGAGAAGTTAAAAATCAGTCTCCACCCAAATGATAGTCAATTTGTAAAAGATAAATCTGATCCGACAGGACCAATTCAATAAACAAGCAATTATTGATAGAATCGAGGAAATTAGGAGAAAGTCACAAACTCCTCGAATAGAGGAAGATGAAAATAAATTTTTAATCAAGAAAAAATAAAATAGTAGCTTTATCAAATAAACTGCCAGATAACGGCTGCCACCTTCGAGCTCATTGAAAGATTTAACAATCATGCATTAGAAGTAATCACCACAAAAATCCCTGCAGCCTATTTTTGTGAATAAGGTCTAGAAGATATAAAACGTCTTTGGGAAAAAACTGCTGTAGGATCTGAAAAATGAAAAAGATTGGAAAATTAGATTATAAGCTATATAGGAGCTTCAAACCAAGTTCTAAATGTACAAATAAGCCTTTGATATCGAGTCATTGATGAAAAACTTTGTTCCCATCCTGATAAAATTGCTGGCTGATCCCAATTTTAAGATAGCTCTAATTTCTCTGAAAATAATTGAGGATATTCTAAAGCTTCCATCAGTTCATCTTTAAAGTATAGTGCCTCAAGTTATCGATAAATTAAATGATAATAAGGTGGGACTTCGTCAAAATGTTTCAAAATTAATCAGAGGCGAATATCTAAGAACAAATAACTAAATTTGGATAGGTTGTCTCGTGGATCAACTCAAAAAATCTGCAGCCTCTAATATTAGAGAAGAAGTTTTGAATATATTGACCAAACTTTACTAAATAAAACCGTTGTCCTATTCTTATGAAAAAGTGATCTAATAGATTTGTCCGCTGATGGACGACCTGAAAACAAAAATTAAAATCCGTGCTCTTGATCTGTTAGTTTTAATAACAATAAAAGTATAAAAAATAGACAATGTGAAATCTATCCTTATGGGTAAACTAAACCAAGTATATTATGAGATGTATGCGGAGAAGGTGGGCAAAGAGTTAAAGAATGTGAGATCAATGCCTTATTTATAAAATAAATGTGAAATCATAAACAGTTTATAGTTAAAGAATAGAGGCACTGATTTTAAAATAGTATCCTTTCCTAGTCTCAAAAAAATTAAAAGTAAGTATGAATTCATGCAGCTTCCGCCACTAATACCACTAATACCACTTCAACCTCTCTGCAAAAATATTCGAAGACTATCGAAACCACTCCACTCAATCGATCTCCTTCTTTAAATGGCAACTATTTAATTTATATAGAAAATGAAAGAAATACGGAGAGTTACATTAAAAACCCAAAGCTGGAAAGATTATAGATATTTTCATCACGAAATTTAAATGAAATTGACAACTTATCAAGTCCATAGAGAGGAAACCTGACAGCGTCTGAATCTGTTCGAAAAAAACCTTTGAAAAATTATAAGAAAAAATTGCAAAGAACATTATAATCTAAATTAATGACAAACTATACTACATAAACTTAGCACCTACAACCACTCTCTGACCCTGAAAAATAACTTAAAAATGTTATGATTGATATTAAATCTGAAGACTGGGAAACAGCCTTTGATTCTTTGACAAAATTGCGACGTATTATCCAGTATAATCAGTCAATAATCCATATTTCAGCAGCTAAATTGTTAGTTGTTGACATTATGAGGCATGTTGAAAGTTTGCGTTCTTCACTGAGTAAAAATGCTGTTATTACGATAAACTAGCTTTCTAACTCTATGAAAAATAATTTGGACTCTGAATTGGACATGATATTTACAAAATTAGTTAGAAAGACCTTAGATACCAACTCCTTCATTTCAGAAGAAGTAAAAAAAGCATTGATTTCTGTCTGTTCGAATAGTCATTAAAATAAGGTTATTTCATTGCTCTTCGCTTTTCATAATTCAAAGGCCCTTCCTATCAAACAGACTATTATTTATATATTAGAGTTAATAACCTTTTTACCAAAAATGTATGAGAGGTAATTATAAAAAATAATCCAAATTCTAGTTAATTTTATGGGGGAAGGTTCTCTGGAAATTCGAGATAAAACTAAAATGTTAATGAACAAGATAATATAAAAATAAAATGTAAATAGTAAAATTTACAAGTTGATTCCAACTGAAATACTAGATAAGTTAAAAAAGAAATAAGCTTTACCTTAGAAGATAGAAACCACCACCGTTCCAGTAGTAAAAAAGTAACTGTCGTAAATGTAATCTCCAATGAAAAAGAAAAAACACAAGATAATAGCATTTCCCCTCGAATTTAATGATTTATAAGATCTATTAAAGAAATGCGAAAGTAATGAATGGAAAGTCAGACAATAAAATTTATCAACAATGGTTAGCATTATCAAAAATTATCCTGAATAAATTACACAATATAAAATGAGTTCAAAGATTATGGATGCTCTCAGTAAACAAATGAATGATCCCAACTCTAAAGTAGCCTTAAATGCTTTAAATTTGTTCAAGTAAATCACACCATCCATTCCGAGATTGATTGAAAATAACTTGAGTATAGTAATTAATGAACTTTTCAATTGTTTTGCATCACATAAAAGTTAAATTCGCGAAATAGCCTTGGATCACTTTGATATAATAGCTTAAAATATTTAAAGATGGATGTTGGTTCAGCATCTTTGTAATGGAGCTCTTTATGGAGCCATCAAAAGTAGGCCATCAATCTTGGTGAAACTGCTAAAAATATTGCCAGAATGCTATAGAGATAAGAGATCTGTTGTCACCAAAAATGTATATGGGATGATAAATAAGTTAATATAAGAGAATAAGAATGAGATTCATCCCATTATTAAATAATTGGTGAGCATTTGTCTTACTTTAGGAGGAGATGAAGCTTACTCATCGCTTAAGCAACAAGCAAAAGATTTCGTGTCTTCGTGATAATAAATAATAATTAACATAAATACTACACTTCATTAACGCATAAAATAATATTTAATTTTGTAAAATCAGTTTTTTGGTTGATATGCTGCAAAATATTTTTATGAACAACTTTTATAAAATTATATTGATTATATTTGAAGTTTATGTACCCGTATTAAGGACAAAATGGGGACTTTATGCAGATGCAGATGATGGGGCCTGGAGCTGCAAACCTTATGATGGGAGGACTTAACCTTGGAGGGAGTATCAACAATAATACCTTTATATTTTTTGGTAATTCCATTGCTCTTGAAAGTCGACTTGATGGCTTCACCAGTTAGGATTTTTTAAAAGTCGTAGATGCCAATATTTCAGTTAATGGCACTGAAATTCAACCCACGAGCAAATGGAGCTTTTATTGTACTATTATTTGGGGAAGCATAGTCCTTTTTCCACTTTTCTTTTTTTGTATGGATTGGTGGAAAAGATGCACGTATTCAGCTTACAACATTGCTCCCAGTGTTTACAGAAGCTTAAGAAAACTTTTATAAGCTCTAAATTTGAAAAATTTATCTTTGACAATTTGTGACAATACATTCAATGCTGAAAAGGCCAATATTTTGTTAGAGATGATTTCAAAAAGTAGGCTTAGAGGATTTACTTTAATTAATACTGCGGGAGACTATAATTTTAATGGTAATGAGAACAGTGACTTTCCAAACTATATGCAGCCTTTTAAAAAGCTTCATAATGTAGAAACTGATCTGAGATGGGGAACAAGAATAGCTTTCTGATACCAAAATATCCCCAATTTCATCATAATTTATAAGAATATTAAATTGAAAGGACTAATGAATATAGTTATTATATCTTGAATATTGATAAGATAATTATTGTGTTTGATTAAAACAACTATCGATACGGAAAGGAGTTGAAATAGCACATTGTAATTCACATTAAAATTAATTAATGATATTGCTATAAATTGGAATTTTCATTTAATGATCATTCACATAAATATTCCCACACTGAGAGCGAGGAGGAATATTCCAACTCCGATCAAGGCAGAAGACAGGACGGCAATTACTAGTTCAAGACCAAGAGATCTATCTTTAATCTTGTATGCATTTTGATAGCTGAATGATTGTAGATGTACATAAAGAAGTAAGCAAGTAAAAAGAAGCCAACGACTGTAGTGATAAGGCCAACTGGTTGGTACTGTTCTTGAGAAATAGGTGTTTGATATTGAATACTCATTCAACTTAACTTAATATTATAATGATGGATATCCACGTTTAAGATACTACTCATCAAAAAATAAAAATAATAATTTAGACAATAGTGAATCAGACATATGAAGTATAACATATCACCACATTAGTCTGCCCTTCCCATACTCGTTATCAAACTCTCGAAAAAGAAAAATAGCAAAAATTACTAAATTTATCAAGATTTTGACCATTGTCGTCCAGATCATTTTTTATTTAGCTGTATATCTGTTTTATTCCTTATGGACACCCTAAACATCCAAGCTAAAATTTTTATTTTCTAGTTAAAAACTAAAAATTAAAAAGGGAATAGCAAAATATCTAAACTAAACAAGCTCACCCAAGCACAAATAGAAGAAAGTTGCACCCAGCCATAGTATGAATTTCATTAATTTCAACTAAGAATTAACGACTTGCTTGAACAGAAAATGAAATGCAAAAGTATAAGCCAGACATAGAGAAAATTTAGCTATATTATACTTTAAGAGATATCGATAGATATAAAAAGTATAATGCCTATTGTCATCTCTAATAAATGGATGAATGTAGGTGAATTTATCCACCAGAATAATTGACAGAGAAAGCACAAATAGATATGCTGCAATCGAGTGACGGGATATATATATTCTTTGGAAAAATATGTTTATGGCCTAGATGTATTCTCCAAGAGTTATTGGGAGGTTGACAAAGATGAAAAGGGAAAGGTAGAGGAGCTGATTGGGATGAAAGGTCATTTGATGATGAGTATGATCCCCAAATACCAGTCTTCCTCCATTAAATAACTTTATATACAGCAAAAATATCACAACAACAAGGGCTTGAAATCTGCATTGAATTAGTATCTGCATTTTATTGTTGAGAAATATCCGAAGAATGTTGAGAAAGTGACTTGGTATTGATTTGGGAACCAAAATTTGTTTTTTATTATCAGTTAAAACTCGATATATGATTAGATAGACTATCCAAATGAGATTATTCTGTCTTATAAAGACTGCCATAAGCGAAACAAAGCCTAATCTCCATTCGCTTTTAGTTAGGTTGTAATAGTACATAGCTGCAACAACAGATACACTTGCTGAGTCCGTGTAATCTAAGAAATTAAAAAAGTATATGGTTGGAGTCAGTGCTAGGTTGAGGCTTCTCGAAATATTGTTAGGGCATGGCTCTATAAAATCATAAATTTTGAGGATGTAAATCACGAATATGTTGGAGAAGAAAAGGGAATTGATTATTCTCATCATGGATAGATCAGCAGGCAAAAAGGTAGAAAACAGTCTTTGGATAATATACAATCCAGGCGGGGTTGTAATTTTAGGATCCCAACTATGAAAGTGATTAGAATGATATTCAAGGAATTGATTGTAGTGGAAGTACTAATCCATATAGGGTTCAGTGACAATCCGATTGAACAAATATAGGAGGATAATGTTTGGCAAGTTGATCATTAGCAGTAATTTAAAGATTGAATTTCTTTGCTGAAGGACAGGCGTCTTCTTCTATTTGAATCCAAAGAGAGATTCGACTACTTTCATTATTTAATCGATATAATCAAGTTTAAGATAAATTATAGGCACACTAGGTATAAGCTCCTTCCCTTGGAAATTAATAAAAGCAAAAAATATTGGAATTTATCATTACTACACTATTTTCCTCCCCCATCGTAAATCTGTTGCGATGTTTTTTAACTGTTTGATAGGCTGCATATTTTTGGTGAAGTCACTAAATTCTCTTTCATTATAGTCATATTATCCTGCCATATTCATAAACGTAAATTTCTTGATTTGGCTTTTCTCAATCAAATTGTAGAGAATAGTTGCCTTTTCAGCGTCAAAAGTGTTATCATTAATGGTTAAAATCATATTCCGCATGCGAGGAGCTTCAAAGAGTTTATCTAATTTCGTATATACGTTAGAAGTAATGCTGTAGGCAGAAAATACACATTTATTCCAACAATTCATACACATAATTATCAGTATAAAAGGTATACACCTTCCCAAAAGCATAGTGGACAAAAAGCCACATGGATTTGCTGGTTGATGTTCAATTCCAACAACTGAGATATGGGAATCGACTATTTCTAAAAGATCTTCATTGTTAGCAACCTTAAGAAGTCTCTCAAGTGAAGAAGAGTTTCCGCAAAAAACAAACGAATGAGTGTAAATGGTTTTTTCTATAGTAAGCCCTGCCTAAGCCATTTCAAGGCCAGCTCTTTTATTCTGCATTATTGTCATATTCTGTTATCCAAGTGGATCCATAACTTAATCCTGGATATAATTTAAAATTATAAGGCGCAAGTATTTTTTATTATATTTATCATCCTAAATATTTATCTTTTGCCTTATTTTTTCCTTAACTTTATAGAAAAGCATATAAAATCTAAAAAAATGAAAAGATGAAAAAGATAATGAATTTCATTTTGTTCTAAATTCAATTTGTATTATGTTTTGCTTTAATAAATTTTAGAGTATGGTTACAACACCAGATAACCTTGTTCCGTATTTAAATTCCAAAAAAGACTCGACTACTTTTATGTACTTAATCTACTTTACCAAGATTAAAGATAAATTTAATCTTAATTAATAAAAGCACATTTTTTGATAATAATAATTGAAGAATATTGGCTTTAACTATCAAAAAACAATTTGGTTTCCCCATCTCAAATCTGTTGAGATATTTTTTAATTGTTTGATTGGCTGCATATTTTTAACGAAGTCACTGTACTCTGTTCCGTTATAGTCATATTATCCCGCAATATTAATGAAGGTAAATCCCTTTATTTGACTTCTTACGATAGAATTATACAGGATAGTCGCCTTTTCAGCATCAAAAGTGTTATCATGAACTGTTAAAGTTATATTTCTCATGTTAGGGGCATTGATAAGTTTACCTAAACTCATGTATGCGTTAGAAGCAATGCTAAAAGCAGCATAGGTGCATTTTTTCCACCAATCCATGCACAAACATATGAGTGGAATAATGATCAAACTTCCCCAAATTAAAGTGCAAAATAGGCTCCATAAATTCACTGATTTAAGTGCAGTCCCAGAGACTGTAATATTGGAATCGACTATTCTTAAATAATCCTAATCGCTCGTACCATTGAGACGACTTTCAAGTTATATAGAGTTTCCCACAAAAATAAACGAATTAGAGTTCAATGTTCCTCCCGCATAAAGTCCTGCCAATCCTATTTCGGTACCTGCTCCCATCATCTGCATCTGTGTCAAAGGCATATTTTGTTTTCCAGGTGGATACATCATTTGGAATGATCAAATATAAATATAAATTTTAAAAGCTAATTAAATGGTTCTATATTTACCATCTACAAATATATATATTTAGCATAAGGTGATCATAATTTTATATCAAAATGTATCACAAACAAAAAAAGCATCATGATAAATATAAAGGACAAATAAACTGTATTTTGTTTTAGATTTAATTAAATGAATCTATCCTAATATATCTTGCTATGTTCAATCAATTTCTTCAAGTAAATGGTTGTTAATAGCTTACTCATCTTATTATTATCCTTTATCCTCTTATTTTTTGTTCAAGTCAATCTTTTCAAGATTATTAGGATTTTTAGTTTATATTTCTTCACCAAACTTTTAGAGTCGTTCCTTTTGTAAAAGCAAAGAGCCGGCATCTCTTTTGTAGTCAGTTTAGCCATCCCAATAATCGCATTAGATTTCTCTCCCATCAAAGAATCTACCATTCATTGAGAAGACACAACTCTCTGCATCCTTTTCCTTTTTAAACTTTACTTCTATAACTCCATCAGGATGAGTTTCATAAAATCTTATCCTTTGAACTTATCCAAGTTTTTCCACTTCCAAAGTGATATCCTTTTTCGCATTTTACAGATATTATTAGTTGTTAATTTGAGTTGGGTCAAGCATATGCTTCATGATAACAATTTTAAGTCCGTCTCCCTGCTAGTCAATAGTTTAATCCCAAGATAGCTGTTTTTTTTATAGCATTTTGGATTGCATCTTTTTTGCTAAATTTATCTTTTTGCTCTATCTGATTTTGTAATCTTCTTATTTTTGATTAAATTGAGCCCTTTAAATTTTCACTTTAAACCCACTTCGAATTTATTTATCATTTAAATTTTATAGCGCAATTTCAACACTTTCTGGTTTGGCAAAGGAAATCGCTGCGTCTCCCTTCGGAACTCCATTTTAATCTTTATAAAGTTTTAATTTTTATTTTCCACTGTTCAGATCCATTCTCAAAATTCCTGCTTTAATCACAAACTCTTTCAGCTATTATTCAGTTATATCTAGAGGTAATCCAGAAATATAGATAAAAGTATTTATTTTAGCATTATACCATTTTTATTTCTTTTTTTCGGCTTGCTTTTTTGCCTTCTTTTTATTTTTCTATTTTTTTATCAGTTGCTATTCTGTTAAGGGAATTTCAGGTTCTTTATTTTATTCAGGCTGAGCTATTTGTTTTTTTCTTTTATTAACTTTGTCTTCAAAAAACAGCTCATTTTTCAGCTTATTAAATAGAAGAGTCTTCATCTTTTGTATTTTTTAAACTGGTTCTTGATCCTACAAAACCCATTATCCCTTATCTTAATCATAAATTTTCCATTTCCCATCTTCGGTCTTTACAAATGTTTTTTTTAATAAATTGTCCACAGCAGTTTCTAATATTGTTAAAGGATTCTAATCTTTGTTCTAAATAATTTGGTCTCCAGCATCTTCTGGCTTCTCTTCGCCTTATTTTTTTTAGATTGTACTCTTTTCCAATAACTCCCTTTTTCTCTAGATTTAAAGTATTTCTTTTGATGATTCCAAAATACTTTCCTTAATTTCTTCAATTTAATTCAGAATTTTCCATTCTTTCAGACCAGCTTTCCATGCAAATGTTCGAGAATTAATATCATTGGTCCTTAACATTACATCCAAATCTCTCAAAGAAAGAGGCCCTTTAGTTTAGTTATTGACTATAATATACCACACCTCTTCATCTGTTATCTCGAATTTATTCTCTTTACTCATTCGTTCTATTATAAAATTGATTTACAATTTGCGAGTATATATTAATATGCATATCTTCATGGTTTGAATTTATGGATGCTTGTCGATTCTAAAAGAAAGGAATTTATCATTATTGATTAATAATAGGTGATAACATTTAGTGAGAGAAAATATTAATGGAAGTTTTTAAAATCGTTCTTTTGGGTAATCCGAAAGTGGGAAAATCATAGATTTTTAATAATTTGCGTGAGTGTAATCAGTATCAACAGCAAAAAGTTTAGATGCTTGGAGCAAATGTCATGTAATCTATCTATTGCAATTAAAATGATAGAGCACATATTCGTATTTGGGATATTTCGGGATCCTTTCGGCATGAGAGTCTTTTCTATCAATATTTTAGAGCAGCAAAAGGGGCATATCTCATTTTTGATTTGAGTAAAAGAGATACTTTTAATAATCTTGAGTATTGGATAAAAATAATACTAAATGGAAAATCAGAGAACATAAGTGTTGTCTTAGTAGGGAACAGAAGGAAAGAACAAATGAGACAAGTAAGCTTCGAGGAGGGTTCTAGCCTAGCTAAAAAATATGGATTCCTGTATAAATAAATCAATGGATAGAGTAAGAACGAGGTTGAGTTCCTGTTCGCTCAATTAATGACAAGTAAAATAATGTTAATTCAGTTTTAGTAAATAAATTTTTATTTCATACTTGATACGTTTATTTCTAATAAATCATACCTTAATTTAATGAGTTAAAAATATGAAATCAGCACTACTCCATATAGTATTATTTTATTTATTCTAGTTTTAATATTTATTTTCGAAGTAATAGATGATATTCGTTAGCTACTCTTCGCCAACGCAGTAAATATTCGCTGAGACATTTCACGGATTTTATTTTATTGCCTTTTAGGAGAGATTGTAGTTTGAGAATCTTGATTTCCTATATATTTATTTAATTCGTATTATTGACCTTTTTATTAAAGTGATTTGTCAAATAAACCATATGTTTGACAGCACAAACCATAATTTCAGGGTTGTCTCCTTCATCCTATTTCACAAATGGTTTTTTGTGTTATTGACTCAGTATTCTCCAGAAATATTTATAATCAGTCGTAATTTTTTTATTAATTATGATGCATACTGATAATAATTTGATTGATTTCTTGAATCGATCGTTGGTTTTATGAATGTATACCTATTTTTATTTTTTTTGCTTAAAGAATTTAATTGAATTACTGACTTTGCTTATTCTTAAAGCGTATGCGCCTTTCATTAATAAAAACACAATTGAAAGTTTAAGTTGAATAATATTTCTAAGGAAGATTGATAGAGTTGCTTTCGATAACCTTCTTAAGTATTTGGCCTTATCCTTCGAGATAGCATTCTCTTTTTGATCTTTATTTTGATTCACGTTAAACTGGCGATAAGTGGTGACAAAATTAATATAATTACGTTTAATAAACCTTAGGCCAAATAATAGAATTTTTTTCATTTATTGCTCTCTCCTTTCTTTCATATTCTCCAGTAATTATTGAATATATTGATTTTTTATGCTTAATTTTGATTGCCTTGATTAAATTTTAACGAGCAACTTCCTAAAACAATTTTCAGCTTTCATCTTTTTTTATGCTTGGTTTTATTTATGAGCTAACTTTTTAAACAGCAGAAACATAAGCCAGTAATTGTGTTGATTGATTTTCCTATGAATTTTTAAAAATAATTTGACAATCTTGAAATTTTGCAGTCCAGCCAGTATGGATAATTATTCCTGATTTTATAAGTAGTCAGAATTTTGAGAAGTATGATGATAGTAGTCTCGAAAAGATGAAAGTGAAGATGAAGGAGACGGTAGCATCTACCTATAAAATAATAATATTATAAGGCATGATTAAGTTCAAATAATCAAATTTTATATTTTTTACATTAATGGTTTACATATTGAATGAAATAATTGGAGAATTGTGAGAGAGTTTAATATTAGTGGATTCAGATGTTTATTTCTTTTGCAATAATTATAAGTTAATTTAATGGGGACTTGCGAAAGCCGGACTCATTAAGAACGAAAGAAATAAACTCAGAAACCAATAAAGATATAAACCAAAGTTTAACCTGTGAATCATAATTAAAATGAAGTACAAAAAATTCCTCAAGAAGAAGATACAGATCAGAATTGGGCTCCAAAAAAATCTAAAGAAGTTATCCCATTCTTTAAACCCTAATCTTAGAAAGCAGGCTATTCTAATTAATTAAATCACGTCACTTTAAAATCTAAACAACAGAATTGTAAATTTATAAACAACTATGGAAATGATTGCAATCACATCGAATGCAAATAATCTAGCAGTTTTAATCCGAAGGAGCATTAGTTAGTATAGGATGATTAATTATTGGATATTGATGAGCCATGATTTTATCTTCATTCATCGTTATAAAAAGATTTATGAATTTATATATAAGGTTTTAGATGGGTTCTATCTATATTTACAACTTAAACAATATTTTAGATTGTTAGGCTGGATAGGAATATATAAATTGATATAAATTAATGCAAAAATATAAGTAAAAATCTTCCGATATAAATATTGCAAAGAATACTGCTGATTAGTAACAATAGGCTAAGCAAATTTCAATTTCAACTCCAATGAAAAAGGTAAAGATGATTCTAAGTAGATTACGAAATAATATGCAGAGCAAATATCTGAAAAAATTGCTTAGTAACTTAAAAGTGGTTTTTTAATGATTCCCCGTCATCAATTAAGTTATGACGAATCCATAGGTAATCCAATAAAATAGTCTGATTTGAAAAATATAAGAAACAAAAAAGATGATTCTGTTTCAAATAAGAGTTAAAAAGTTCGACTGAATAAACTTTATTAATCATCTCAAGAGATAAAAAAAGGAAAAACTCTACTCTATGACACTATTAGGAAAGAATAATTAAAGAAACAAAAGGAAATCAATGAAAATCTCAAACAATCATTTCTCCAAAAATTGAGACGTTGGTCCGAATAAAAATACAAAGTTCATAGTCAAAGATAGTCAATATAACTGAAAAAACAAGCTCTTGACATAAGCAACGAAGAACGGAAAATCAAATAGTAGGAGTAGGGATAAATTCTGATGAGATAGTAAAAACTAAAAGCAATTCAGGCTAAATTATAATAGATTTAATAAAGAAAAAAGAAACGATAAAAACAATTACAATAAGGGTCCCTTAAAAAGAGTTCATCGTAATTGTATAATAATTTTAGAGTCCCTAAGTTTATAGAGTATCTAAATACATTTAAAGAAAGCGAAAAGCAGAAATAGATATAGAATCAATTAATGTTACAAAATAAGAAACGAGCTCTATAAAATTATCTCTAAAAAGTAAAATAACATTAAAAGGCCTATGTTTAAAAGATAAAAGAACGGTAACTCATAAAGTCAGAAAATAGAAAAAAATATAAATCATAATCTTCCATCAACAAAAAGCGAGAAACCTTTAATATCCACAAAAAGAATCCTGTTGAAGTCGAAAAAATCGAAGAAAAAATTCAAAGAATTAAAAAGTTTGATCAAAAGATCAAATTGATACCTCTCAAAATAAATCAATAAAAGCGAAAATTATTAGAGATAAATGGCGACAAGCTCGATAACTTTAAAAAATATAACTATTTATCTCATAAAGCCTATAGCGATGAAAAAATATACAATGAGTTCAAAGATTTTGATTTAAAGGCGGATAAAAAATAATTGGGAAACAAATATTTAGAAGAAGTAAAGGAATTTATTAAAAAATATGAAAGAAAGACTAGTTCTTAGAAGACCGTGAATATGGACAGGAAACCCTCTTACAAAAACTACATTGAATAAGTTAAAGAAATGAATAAAAGAGGTCAATAGACTTATAAATCTTGTAGTTTTGAACATCTCTTAAAATAGTCATAAAAGTACGAAGACAAAGTTATTGAAAATATTAATGATTTGAAGAGGATGCCCAATTATCATGATTCATTGAAGAAATAGGAAGAGATGGATTCCAACTATCTTAAGGCCATTCGAGTGAAGCTTGCAATGATAAATAAGATATGATTTTATGATATCATAAACCCTAGCATATTATCTATTAAGGGAAATAGCTTGATTTATTGAAGTTTAATATTTAACTTATGATCTGGAATATTTTATTAAAGCTTATTTTTTTTAACAATTAATTTAAAAAATTAATGAGTTAGGCAGAACTCACACGAAACATCAAGATTAAAACATTCGAGCAGAAGGTACTTAATCGATCATTCACTGATTTGCTGTGCTACGATAAGATGGCTGACTATCTGCTCGAGTGCTGTCACGCTTAGGCCAAACCAAATACATTATCATTATTTTCTTTTGTGCCGTTATTTGTGCTGTCATTTCTTGTAACGGGGCCCTCTACTATTTCATTTCTGTTGACAATCTTTGGAATTTTGCTACATCAATTACTCGATATTGCAAATAAAAAGCAAGCATATAGACTGTCTCAATTTTCACTGGCCACGTACTATATTGATCACCTTTTTGACTCCCTTTCGTGTTGCTTTATCATCTTGATTGTCAGTAGATTATTGTAATTTTCATCAAGTTCAACCCTAACTGCAATTTTCTTTTTTGGAATTCTTCCTTTTTATACTCATCACCTGGCAATGTATAACAATGAGTACCTCTCTTTTGCCTGTCTTTCACCAACCACAGAAGGTATTTTATTGTTTATGTAGGACTGATTTTAGTAAAGTTATTATTTTTGGTCGCAGCCATCTATCCTACTCTATTTCAGCAATAAATATTCAACCAATTTTACATTTATGAAGTCTTTGTTGGTCTCGCAACAATTTGGCTGATCATATTTATAATTTTAGATTTAAAAGATATCATTCAAGGCAAGAGAATTACGGATGGAAAGAATAACGCATAAGAAGATCTTCCTCTTAAAAATTTGTTTGTAATTCTGATGCTGGGTTATGTAGTGCTAGAGATTACTTCAATATAACCTGAACTTCTTGGAGATTCAGTCTATTTCTACTTTACTTTTGCAACAATAACTCTTGTCTTTGCTCATATTATCAGTAAATCATTCAATAGTTTTAGATAATCTTATCCTTGCCTATGGATTCAATGAAAAATTTATGCAAATTTCTTTTCCTTATCTAATAGCCATGGGCATAATAATTTTGTATTATGCCCTCTGCGCCTTTATTTTGGGTGGCAATGAAATTTAAAGTTTGATTAGCAAGATTATTATGGGAATAACTTTGGGAATATTTTTGATTCTATTCGTGCGAGAAAGCTGGAGAAACATCGTGCTTATCAATTCCATCATTGTGGCTTGATGATGAATATCAACTTCCATATTTAAAGTCCTTAAACAATATTATTAACAGAGTTATTAAATGTAATTATGTGGAAGTTTGAGTTGTACATTCATAAAATTAGAATGATTATAAAATTGAATGACTGAAGGAAGCTGTGATTTTTTGTATTGAGAGTTATTTTATTTATAACTCTGCAGAAACTCTAATTTTAAAATAAAGATAACAAAATTATCTTGAATGTATAATAAGTCAATTTGTATTAAACACGAACTATAAGGTCGACAGAGAGACTAATTGCTCGAAAGGAGTCTAAAATTCCACACGTTTTCAAAATTTGAAATTTTTAAAACCAAATTTAAAACAAAGCATTAAGCTCTGGAAAGGATTATTAATCAAAGCTCTTATCTATAATAACTGGCATGATTCTTTGCGAATTTAATTATAGCAGATTCTAAATTAAAATAGTTATACTTATAAATCTCAGCAAGATATTGATGTTAATGATGAAATAATTTAAAAATCAGAAGAGAATTTAAAAATATTTTGCTGAAAATAATGATAGATAATTATTAACATATTTTTTTGGGTATAAATATAGCATTGAATTATATTAATTAACATTGATTTGATAAAGCTACCTTAGATAAATGAATTTGAGATAAAATTTGAGTGATAGCACATACATGAGGTAAAACAAAGGAAAATATCAGCCGCTTTAAGAATAAAAACAAAAATAACTCAAAATAGTATCAGAATATTTGGAACTAAATCATGTGGGATTAGAATAGTAAGACCTTCTCCCCATTAGTTGCTATTAAAAATAAGAATAAATTTAAAACCCACCCAAAAGGAATCAAATTCAATCGGAGGAAGGTCATTCTAAAGCATAAAAAGCAAAAACCTCACTTTATCATAATTTTCAAAAACATTTATCAAACACTCTCAAAACAAGGATTAAACTTAAAAAAACGTAAAGTCATCAAAGATCTCAGTCGATGCTTGCTAATTAACTCTGGTAATACTTCTGTTTATCAGTAAAATCATCAAAAAAATTCATTTACTGCTTATTAGGAGGTGATATAATTAATAATTCCCTTTCCAAAAAATAAAAATACTGTAAAGATTACTTATAAATTTTAGCTTATTTCAGTGAATATAGGTAAGAAGAGATCAATGCCTCCCAAAAATATCTCTGCCGATAAATAATTAGACAAAGTCGCTTTTTGTTAGAGAAAAATAAATTTGAAAACAGGAAGATCAATAAGCCTGATTAATTTAAAAACTATTACGCAAAATTCATCGGAGAGCTCTAATCAGGAAAGATGAGTCGGAGATTACCAAAAAAGAGCAATATTTAATCCTTGGTCGAAAAGGAATAAATAAAATAGAATCATATTCAATGATATGATTATTTTATCATTTATAAAGAAGTAAATTTTGATTGTAAGTATTATTAAGAGAAAACTTTTAATTTTGCTGCGAGAACAAAAAATTATCAAATAGCATATGACTTGAAATAATTGTTTTGCACTCGCAATTAGGAAATTTCTTAAGTGATGCTTTATGGTAAAGAATATTTAATTTTAATTTATGGTCTATGTTTTTGTTGAGAATTTAATTTTCAACTTTGGCATATTTTTGTTATTATTAACTATCTTAAAAATAATATAAAATCACAAAATTAGTTTATTCTTAGACGAGAAAAGTT
>Ga0302280_1001135_pt1 | contig 22625 bp, 21 predicted proteins | sample III_Fen_E1_1_FD_198771 | JGI IMG/M metagenome (GOLD analysis project Ga0302280, IMG submission 198771) | Peat permafrost microbial communities from Stordalen Mire near Abisko, Sweden - III_Fen_E1_1 | ecosystem: Environmental > Terrestrial > Soil > Wetlands > Permafrost | place: Sweden: Abisko... | reverse complement strand
AAAGGATGAAGAATCTCAGAGATGAGTTGCATCATAAAGTTGCCCTCTTTTTATGTAGGAACTATGACACGATTCTTATTCCTGAGTTCAAGACAAAACAAATGCTCAAAACTGACCCGGGTTACGGGGCTGCTAAGAAACGAGTTAATGATACATATAAGCAAGACGGAGTTAAGGCAGGAAAAGATGCTCTCCGTCAATATAAAAAGAAGAAGAGATTGAACAAAAAAGACAAGTTTGTGTTGAATATGCTTTCACATTATCGATTCAGACAGTACCTCATTCATAAAGCGAATGAATACGACTGTAAAGTTGAGATAGTGACGGAAGAATATACATCACAAGCATGTACAAAATGCGGACATAAGAGCGTAAACTATAACTACAGACAGAAGAAATGCGAACGTTGTCATTACTCAATTGATAGAGATATTGGAGGATCAAGAAATATACTAGTAAAGAACGTATCTAAATATATCGATCCTGACTACATTGAGAAAAATATCGGACAAGAAGATTGCTCGTGCGATGATTCTACATCGGAGGATGAATACATTCACGAGATGAAAGGATGGGACGATGACGAATACGCGAAAGAGATGTATGAATATAGAATTTCTAATAATGACTGTGACAAAGAATGTATTGAAGAAATGAGAGAATATATTGAGTCCGAAAGATTAGAAGGGAAACTGGATAACAATTATAATGTCATCATAAACTTTTTCAATGATCCAACAAACAAAAGACTTTTGGAAGAGATGAAAGAGAACGAACATGAAGAATATGATGAAAAAGAATACAAAGTAATAAACAATAAGGTCGATGGACCTTTAGATGAGAGGACTCGTAAAGTAGGAGGTACATCTTATCGTAGGTAGATAGCACCTTTAAGAAATCGTTGGGGGATTGGAAATAATAAACTCGAATTATTAGAGAATAGTAGACGGCATATTATAATAAACGAGATATTATTGACATGAACTTATCCCAATTATACTGGGTATAATTATCCAATTATATTGGGGTATAATTATCTATAAAATAATACATTTTATAATAATTTATAACGATTTAAGCTATCGGCGAGACCATTATTTAAGGGAATTACGCATTCTGGAGAGATTACGTATTCTGGTAGGTGCAGATGAGCAATGTAGTTTAATGGGTCGGCATAGATAGACAACATAATCAGATGTGATATGTACAGTTATACATACTCAATCTGTTAAATATGTTAACTACGATTGGTTTATTATATCCATGTAGTTTCATCTATTGGACATCCATTTTTGCATAACCATGTGAGAACTTCTAAATGATCGTTTCGGGCAGCGGCCGTACTTGTTTTTTCGTCCCATGGGCATCCATTTTTATGTAACCATTTAAGGACCTTTAAATGACCATTGCGAGCAGCATTCGCACATGTATATGTATCCCACGGGCATCCATTTTCATGTAACCATTTAAGGATCTCCAAGTGACCATTAAGAGCCGCGTAAGAACATGTATCAAAATCGCACGGGCATTCATTTTCATGCAACCATTTAAGGATCTCCAAATGACCATGCAGGGCAGCATTCACATACATTTTTGCATTCAATTGACATCCATTATCATGTAACCACTTAAGGATCTCCAAATGACCATTCAGGGCAGCACTCGCATACATTTTTACATCCCATTGACATCCATTATCGTGTAACCACTGAAGGACCTCCAAATGGCCATTTTCTGCCGCACTATTACGTACTATATCATTCAATGGGCATCCATTCTCGTATAACCATTTGAGAACCTCCAACTGACCAGCATATGCGGCATTATTACATGTATCCATATCCCACGGACATTGATTTTCACGTAACCATTTGAGAATCTCCAAATGGCCATTTTGGCTAGCGGCATCATATGCATCTGTATTCCATGGACATTTATTTTCATGTAACCATTTAAGAACTTCGAAATGTCCATTTAGGGCAGCACACGCACATGTATGTGTATCCCATGGACATTTATTTTCATGTAACCATTTGAGAAGTCCTAAATGACCGTTTTCTGCAGCAGATGCACATGTATGTGTATTCCATGGACATTCGTTTTTACGTAACCATTTAAGAAGTCCTAAATGACCGTTTTCTGCAGCATTCATACATGTATTTGTATTCCATGGACATCCATTATTACGTAACCATTTGAGAACATCCAAATGACCATTTAAGGCAGCAGCCGCACATGTATTTTCATCCCATCGACATTTATTGTTATGTAACCATCTAAGAACCTCCAAATGGCCATTTCGAGCAGCGGCCGAACACGTATTTACATCCCATGGACATCTATATATATGTAGCCATCTCAACATGCTGATACTACCATGTTCAGCAGCACTAATACATGCATCCTCATCACCAGGAAATCCGTTCTCAATCATGTACTTTAAAATATCAAAACTCCCACTTGTTGTTGCTTGCTTATAAAATATTTGTCCGATTGGATTATTGTTAATGTTAATCATTTCATCAATAGGTACTAGCCATTCGAATAGAGTTATGTACTTGTTGGAGATTGTATCGATTATAATTTTTTGTAAATAGTGAGTAGATTCCCCTTTGCTACCATTATCAATGATACGCATTTTGTAAAACTTTGACGTTCGACTCAATGAGTATGTTGATGATATGTTTAAAAGTTCCAGTACCAATGATAACAGTTCGAAAGGAATAATCGATAAACGATCGCAAGACATGTTATGATTGAATATATTGTACGAATAATAGACAATAACGGTTTGGAATATCAATTTTTATGACTTTTTGATATATCTTGCCGCTAATTCGTTCTGTTCTACGGCTAATTTACATAGATCACCAATTTGATTTTCAACAAACATCAAACTCAGACCGTACTGTTGAACAGCCAATTTGCATATCTCGTACGTTTGATGTTTAACGTGTCGTAACATCAATCCATCTTTTCGCACAGCTAACATACACACTTCTGCCGTTTGGGATTTAACATGTATCAATGCATTAGGATTCTGTTGAATAGCAAACTTACATATTAGTTCTGTCTGTTCTAAGACAAACTGTAGAGCCATACCATCTTGTTTAACAGCCGTCATACATATAGTCTCTGTTTGTAACTGTAACATCAGATCTGTTATAAACTCTAATGCCAGTCCGTTCTGTTTGACTGCAAAAATACATATATCATTAGTTTGATGTTCTACATATTTCAATGCCAATCCATTTTGCTGAACTGCGACTTTACATAGTTCACTTGTTTGTACTTTCACATCTCGTAAGATCAATCCGTTGCGTCGAATAGCAAATCTACACAGATCGTCAGTTTGATCTCTAACATATTTGAGAGCATTATAGTTACGTTTAATGGCATATTTACATATCGGTAATGTTTGATCCTTAATGTACTGTAGAGCGAGTCCGAATCTGTCTTTGCGAAGTATTTTGATCCAGAATTTGTCGGGAACATCGTTAAAATCTGTGATCTCCTTTATGATGATCTTATTCGATTTGAATTTGTTGTTTTCGATACATACTACAGCATCGTTAGGAATTTTTACCAATGCCAACTTTTTTCCGTAATTCCTCCAGTACAAATGACATTTGGATTCTTCACAGAAATACAGACCTCCTGCAGAACACCTGGTATCAGTATTGAATTTTATGATATCTGTATTTAGACCTAACGTGTATTTGAAGTTGTGATGAACCAGATCATCGTTTAGGAACTTATAAAAGATAGTACCTTTATGATGTTTATTAAAATCTGCTCCAGATGTCACTTGTATTGTATTTATATGAGACAATGACATGATAATGTACAGTATATTGATATATTATGTACTGATGCAGATAATAGTATTTATCTATCTAAATAAAATTCAATTTTATTGAAACGATACACACATAGTCCTTTTGATAATTTTTTTGTTTTTACCACGTGCTACAGTTCCTCCCCGCTTTGAACAGACTTGTTGCCAGATCTAAGGGATTCGAAAGATGTTTACAGAGTGCGTACTTATCGTATCTAGCAGGTTTAGCATTGATAATACGATCTATCCATGATCCAGGTATATTTTTTGCCCCTGTCACAGCTCCGCATAGTATTCCGACTATGCACGCATTAGTATCGGTGTCGCCTCCTAGTTTGATCGTGCTTACTAAAGCTTCTTCAAATGTCATCTTGTCGACCTGACATAAGATTGCTTTTCTTATTGCCAGTTGATATGCGATTCTCATATCACCTTGTTGGACTTTCGGATCATGAACTAACACGGCATCCGGATCTGTTGCTCGATGAAGTATTCTGTAAGGTTCATCGGCATCATCCAAATATTCTTTGATATGATCGATCCATGTGAATCCATGATCTAGTTTTCCGTAGATGATCCCCGATACACACAATAATAAAAAGAAGTAACAATAGTTTAGTGCTTCATTCGAATAATGAGTAAGCTGCGTGTCGATCTTAAGAAACGATCTACAGTTAGAGATCTGTATGATCGATAGACGTTCATATTTACAGAGATAACCGGCACAGAAGATGCACATTGGTGCGATTCTCATCAGAGCCCCATTACTTAAAGAATTTGTTCCATGATCTGCGAGACTTTTCTCGTTCCACAATTTTGATGCATTAATCATATCCGCACGGTTTGTTGTAGAGAAAGCATTCTTTGTTGTGGAACCTATATCGAATGGATCGGATCTGTACCATTCGATGTACATTTTAGCCAACGATTCTTGATCGGGTTTGGTGTTGTTCAGAATATTTTGTGCCAGTGTCAAAGCTAGTTCCGAATCGTCCGTAATCTGACCCGGATACAGATTCCATACACCTTTACCCAATATGTCCAGATCTCCGTTACATCTTGCAATGTCTCTGTGAATCTGCGAAAGATGATCCGTCATAAATTCGTAACGACCTCCTAATGCATCACCTACGAACCCTCCCATCAAACTACCATAAAATCTATCTTTTTTAGTAGACATACAATTCTATACTACCGATGTTAAAATAAGTGTATGCATATGTGCTTAAGACAATCTTTTGTAGGTGTAGTATAGTCTTTGATGATAAACGATATATATGTACCGATCGAGATACATGACATAATTTTATCACACTTTGAAAAGATGCATGGTGTGGAGGCCTTGATCGAACTAAGAACAGTGTCTAGTGTTTTTAGAGATGGTGTTGATAATATCTTAATGATGATGGAAGTGTTGGATCCTTTCTTCATGGAATTTATCAGTGATGACAGATTCAAATTATTCCCCAATCTCAAAATACTAGATCTTTCTTTTAACAACAAAATCACCAATGATGGAATTAAACAGTTGAAGTTTCTTCATACTCTTAATCTTGATTCGAATAGTAGTATTACGAACGATGGAATTAAAGACATACCTCTTTTGATACTCAATCTAAATCGTAACGGAATAATCACTGATGAAGGGATACGAGGCAAGGGTCTGATAGAATTGTATCTCAACGATAATAAAATAATCACAAATGAAGGAATTAAGAACATGTCTCTTACAACACTAGATCTTGGTAACAATATAATGATAACAAATGATGCAATCAAATATATGATCACTATCACAAATCTAGATCTAAAATCCAATGATATGATCACGAACGAAGGGATCAAGGATCTGCCACTCACTGTTCTTGGTCTGAACAATAATGATCTAATAACAAACGACGGAATTAAGAACAAATCTATTCAGATTCTAGATTTAACTGTCAATAACGTCATTACGAATGACGGAATTAAAGATCTTCCGATTCATACACTTAATCTTAGTTGGAACAAAACGATCACTGACGATGGGATCGAAGATCTACCACTTCAAACACTCATCCTTATGATGAATGGAATGATCACTGACAACGGAATCAAAAATAAAACTATCCACTCTCTTGATCTCAGTTGTAACAATAGTATCACTGATGATGGAATTCGATCACTGCCTTTGACAGAACTTATTTTGTGGAGTAACAATCTGATTACGAATGAAGGGATCAAAATTTTGAATCTTCAAACATTATGTCTCACGTTTAACAATATGATCACAAATGAAGGTGTCAAAAACATGCCGAATCTGAATATTATTCGATGATGAATATATACACAAAATCGTATCAATGTTTGTTCCCGACGAGATCTATGGCACGATACTGTTCTGGTACAAGATAATATTCAGCGTCAAAGATCTGTGCATCTTGAGAAGAGTTAATATGCTTTTTAGAGATACGATAGATAAAATATTGAGAACTATCGAATTGTTGGATGATGATACAATGAAGATCGTAGGAGATAATGAACTATCATGGTTTCCTAATCTCAAAATGTTGGATCTACATCGCAATACACGTATTACTGATCAAAGCATCAAAAATTTGTCGCTCCATACGTTGGATCTGTGTTTTAACAACAATATCACAGATGATGGCATAAAACATCTCAAACTTCACACTCTCGGTTTATGGAATAATTCTCTAATCACTGATGAAGGGATCAAAGGGATGCAACTCCGAGTTCTAAATCTGGGTCGTAACAATGTGATTACAAATGATGCGATCAACGACATGCCTTTGTCAGAGTTGGATCTCAGGTGGAACGATGTCATTACTCAAAACGATCGGTTTTATGATATTAAGATACTGAAATAATAGTAATGGTGTGGATATTCTTCATCCCATAAATTTATTATCTCTCGTGTTGTATCAAGAGAGATAATGCTAGATAAATTTGCATATCATGTATATTTGCCGTGTGAAATGTATGAATCGTTCCTGATTCATTACTTAGCTCAATACGGTATTAGACGATTGATTTTATTACGAATTGTGTCTCATACTTTCAAAAATATAATTTATCGTATACTTGCGACCATTAGATCCTTAGACAATGATACAATGCGATTCATACAAAATGATAATCTCAAACTCTTTACCGGACTTGAGGAATTAGATCTTTCATGGAATGATAGAATCACCGATGAAGGTATCAAAGGAATGAAATTACATACTTTGAATCTTATGTTCAACAGGGTAATCACTGATGACGGGATAAAAGGAATGAAATTACATACTTTAAATTTGATGTTCAATAAGTTGATCACCGATGAAGGGATACAAGGAATGCCATTACGTACTCTGAACCTCATGTTCAATAAGTTGATCACTGATGATGGAATTAAACATATGTCTCTCAATGATCTAAATCTCTGGGGGAACGGGTTGATCACGAACGAGGGAATTAAGGATTTTCCACTTCATACATTGGATCTTAGTTGTAACAAGATTATTACCAATGCCGGTATCAAGAATCTGTCACTTACTTCATTGTATCTTTATTTTAACGATATGATAACCAATAACGGTATCAAACATCTGAATCTTCATACACTTGATCTGTATCATAATGATTTGATCACCAATGAGGGAATTAGGCACATGCCTCTTCACACACTCGATCTCGGTTGTAACAAGAACATAACTGATGAAGGGATAAAGCATCTGTATCTACATACATTGGATCTTGGTCATAACACACTGATTACCGATGAAGGTATCAAAGGTATGCCTCTTCACACTTTGGGAGTTTACAATAATATGATGATCACTAACAATGGTATTAAAAATCTTCCCCTTCACGAAATCAATCTGTATGGCAACACCACAATTACACACGAAGGCATAAAACATATGACTGATCTTGTTATCATCAGATAATCTTAATATATCGATTACCGATTAGATTTTAGATTTTAGATTCCATTTTTTCCACGTCTCAAATGTATCAAACTACTGTTTCGACGCATAGAAGTAAATAAATCTCCTGTCGGTTCTGGTAATCGTGGTAGGATGAAATAGTCTTGTTGAACAACAGCGTTGTATATCTCATTCGTCATATCTTTTACATATTCTAATGCCAAACTATTCTGTTTGATAGCTAAAATACATACTGTTTCTGTTTGATCTCTAACGTATTCCAATGATAGACCGTTTTGTTGAACAGCAATACTACATATTTCATCGGTTTGATACTTGACGTACTGCAATGCCAAACCATTTTGTGTGATGGCCATTTTGCACAGATCTTCAGTCTGTTCTGTTATAAACTGTAACAACAAACCATCATCTCTCAAGGTCAATTCATATATGTCTGTCGTTATGAACTGTTTTTTAACATGTATCAATGCTAAACTGTTCTGTTTAACGGCGATTAAACACATTTCATATGTCATTAGATGTTTTGTGTATTCTAATGTTAAACCGTCTCGCTCAACAGCTGATACACATATTTCTTCTGTCATAAGGTTTATCGGTACGTATCGTAAGGTTGTGGGATTCTCTTTGACAGCAAGCCCACATATCTCAGTGGTTAGATTTGTAGGATCTTTTATGAACTGTAAAGCGTATCCGTTGTTGAGAATGATATTATTAATCCAGAAACTGTCAGCAACATCATAAAAATCTACGATATCCGTTATAATTAGTCTGTCTGTCTTGAAATCGTTCTGTCCAACATGGACTCTTGCATCATCTGGTATCTGAACCGATGCAAGTTTTGTCCCGTAAAGATGCCAATACAAATGACATTGTGACTCGCAACAAAAATAGAGCCCTTTACCAGAAGTAGAAGGATCAAACTGTTCTGTATTGATATTCAATCCAATTTTATATTCGAAGTTGTAGTGTTTAAGATCGTCGTACATGAACTTGTAAAATTTAGTATTAGTGTTGAGTTCATTGAATTGTTTTCCAATAATTTCTATTTGATCCGTGTTTAAATCTGAAACATCATCCGATACAGGTTCAGAGTCTTGTTTTAGTTCCCGTTTAGTTTTATGTTTATGTTCCCGTTTAGTTTTATGTTTATGTTTATGTTCAGGTTTAGGTTTATGTGTATGTTCCGATACTGACAGAATTTTAAGATTATCGTCGGACATTATGTTATACACTTATATTTTTGAATATGCCTTATTCAACCTTGTACAAATAATGCAAGTTTGTACAAATTTTTGTGTTTGTGATGTATGTACTTCTCTGCATGTTTATTTCGTCTAATTGCCAATCTACATAGGTCATACGTCTGAATTTTTGCATATTGTAATGCGGAACTGTTCTCCTCAACAGCTAATTTACACAGATTCTCGGTCTGATCTCTTATGTTTTGTAAAGCTAGACCATTTTGTTTAACGGCGATTGTACATATCTCTTCGGTCTGGTCTCTAACATGCCTTATAGAAAAACTATTCATACGTACAGTCAACATACACAGATCTCGAGTCTGATCTTTCACGTATCTCAATGCATTATGATTCTGTCTAATAGCCAATTTACAGATATCATGGGTCTGTTCTTTCACATATTTTAATGCTAAACCATCTTTACTAAGCATTCTAATCCAAAAACTATCAGGAACCTGTTCAAAATCGACAATGTTTGTTATGATAAATTTATCTGCTTTGAATTTGTTTTTTTCAATGTAGACTCTAGCATCAGGTGGAATCTCGATATATGCCAGTTTGGTACCGAACCTCTTCCAATACATATGACATTTTGTATCATCACAAAAGTACAGGCCACCCTTTGTACATTCACCTTCGGGATTGAACGGATTAAAATCAATGTTGACCCCCAATTCGTATCGGAACTTGTTGTGAATCAAGTTATTATGTAGAAACTTGTAGAATCTATTGTTGGGATGAATGTTAGTAAAATCGTATCCTGATAGCTCGATGTGAAGTGCCATAATAAAATATGTACTATAATAATTGGTAGCAATTACATTTTTTCGACATGAGTGCATTAATGTATCTTCGAATATAACGAATTGAGTCCGCATTCTGTTTGAGGGTCAATTTACATAACTCTATCACATGATCAGTACGTTTAACTGCCTTTTCACACATTTCATACATTCAAAATCAACTATGTTCGTTATGATAAGTTTATCTGATTTGAATTGCCCATCTTTACCGAACATTCTGGCATCATCAGGAATCATAACATAATAAAATTGATTAACTTTTTACAGATCGTCCCTTATTCTTTCTAACACTTCCACGTCAGGTATGTCTCCTTTGATTACGATTGGTTTATTCATGTTGTTTTGTAAGATCTTTTCAATAGCACTGACGTATGCCACGTCTTCCCTGTTAAACTGTTCAGTAGTAGGATTGAAACGATTCGGATCAGATACCCTCTTCTTTCTTTCGATCGGGTCGGGATACACAATAACGTCTGTGTTCATGATCAACGGATTACCCGAGTACAGAATGCAGTATCCATTGTTCAAGTAGGTTCTAAATGTATCAGTTATCGTGTTTTGTTCCTTAGTGCGATCCTCTGAGTACCAAAAATAGTTACGATTCTTAATATGAAGTCTAGCCAACAGTTCATCACCATCTAGAAATATGTATTGTTTGTCGGTCGGAACTTTGTTTTTGATCCAGTATGATTTTCCAGTTCCCATCGGTGCTTGTATCATCAAACCTCGCTTTGTCATTGTATTCGTTATACAGGTGTTGTGTAATTTGTTAAATATGTAAAGGGTACGTCAAAATGTACGACTTTTCAATTTTTCTTAATTGATGTAACATAAGAAAAATAATAGGATGTGAACAATTAATTATGAACATTCATGTAGATGAGGACTACGTTTCGCTAATGCTCACTACCCCATTTGATTAGTTTCATCATATGTAGTGCTGATGCGAGTGGAACGAAGGCCATCCATTTCATGTATCTGTATGATAGTTCACAATTAATCATTCGTGCTCATTGTTTTTATTTACTAATGTTTTTAATAATATGTACACCAAGAGCAGATGTAAACACTGTATATCCAGACTTTCGTAGTAGTTTTCGTGAAGGTCTATCGTCTAACAAATCCTTGGCCATAAATCCTTGTGATTTTTCAGCCATGACAAACTCTTTCAGTTCTTCGTATGTGTCAGCATCGGTTTTGGGTACCAGATAGACTGCAACCCTGTCAGGACTATGAGTGTTGAAAGATATAGTGTATCCCGCATCATGTATCGATTCTTGAACTCTCGGATCATCGAATAAAGTTTGTGGAACGAAGAATGCCTTAGATCGGTTTGAAATCTTTTCACATACGTCATCGATGCTGAGCGGATCTGTTTCGGACTCAAGATTTGTTGTCATTTTTAATCTCTGTGTATGTTTGATTGAGATTGATGATGAATCAATACATTTCTAAACAATATTATTATCAACATTTTTCATAATACGCTCTCAAGTTCATTTTCCTTATGTAATAACCATTCATTTTTAATGCAGTAAATACAGTCGATTATTTTACAGGGGCATTCTTCCTCATGTAACCATTTCAATATGTCGATATGACCGCGTTGAAATGCATCAGCACAAAACTGTTCATTCAAGGAACATCCGTTCTCTCGAAGCCATTTTACTGTATCTAAGCACCCACCTTTGACAGCGGCATTCATAATTAAGTGTTTACGATCGACACCCAAAGCAATATCCCTTTCGGGAATATCATTGGCACTAACATGTTTGAACAAATACTTTACGATTTCGATGAATCCTCCTCTCGCGGCTTGTTTACAGTAAGTAAACATCAATGTATCCGACAGTCGAGATTTGTCCGGATCTGTTATTAGCCATTTAGTAAGATTTTCATACCCGTTGCAGATCGCATTAAGATGAATAGACGTCATGTTTATGACAATGCGTGGTTGAAGATTTGTATGTCTTGATTGTATTATTAGATATCTATTCATTACATTGAATATGTTTCGTGTCAGATGAACTTTCATGATGCGTACATAAAATTTAGATGTGCGACTTAATGCGAATTTCGATGACACATCCAGAAACGACACGATTATTAGAAATAGTTCTTTTGGAAGATCTCCTAATATTGTCATCGTATGATTATGTTTATGATATATTAACATTATGGTTTCGATATTTTGATATGTTCAAATTTTATTGTTTAGTTCATCGAATGAGTTTAAAACCAGTTCTTCATTATCGCAAAAATATCTCTACTTGCATTGAACGTTTCAAATAGTCTGTCTCTTGTTGTGTCATTGATCAAATTACAGCAATGCGAATCAATAGTGACTCCATACACGTACTTGTAGTATGTCATAATGGCACCGATTCCAACACTCTCACATGTGTATTCATCTGTTGAATTGTTTTCGTAGAAGATTCTGACCCCTCCATGACCCTGGCAAGGAGTTGTTTCTAGACAGTTTTGACAGAGCATATCTATCTTTCTCACAAATCGACCATTAACTAGAGTTATCACGTTTCTCAGATCCATTTCAGCAGAATAGTAACAATTGTCCAAAAGGTCACAGCTACCATCGGTGATAGTTTTGATGATTTGTCTAATACCTTCGGGGTTTTTGTTACAATAAAATGTCGTAGGTTGATCTGTGTTTTTGTTCGTCATTAAAGTGCTTTTCTATTGTACTATATGTATATATTTTTATGACTTTGTTGATCAATATTTTACTACCCCTCAAAGATAAATAAATATATATACGTCTGCTATGATTGATGTTAAAACATAAAAGAATCCTTGTTGAATACATTTGGATCGGAGGGAATGAAGAGCTACGATCAAAAACCAGAGTAATCGATGTCACCAACGATGAATACAACGATAGTCTGAATCTTGTACTATCTGTTTGGAACTATGATGGATCGTCCACAGGTCAAGCACCAGGTCAGAACTCAGAAGTCATTATCAAACCTCGAAGAATATGTAGATGTCCTTTCAGACGTGATGGTAATAATGTATTGGTCATCTGCGATACGTACGATAGTAATGATCAACCTTTGCCTACCAATACTCGTTTCAATGCTGCCATTATATTCGCACAAAAACCCGAAGAAGAGCCGTGGTTCGGGATTGAGCAAGAGTTTTTCTTCATTGATGCGAAAACTAACAAACCTTTGGGCTTTAACGATGAGGTTGCGGATGTGCCGACAGTTCAAGGTCAATACTACTGTAGTGTTGGAGCAAAAAACTCATTCGGTCGACAGATCATGGAAGATGTTTTGAATAATATGTTGTACGCCGGACTAAAAGTCAGTGGAATCAATGCAGAAGTCGCCCCTGGTCAATTTGAGTTCCAGATCGGACCGGTTGTAGGTATTGATGCGCCTGATCAGGTACATTTGGCTCGATATATTTTAGAGAGAACCGCCGAAAAATACAACGTATGGATCGATTACCATCCTAAACCTTTAGGATTTGATGCCGATTGGAACGGATCGGGTCTTCATCACAATTTTAGTACTAAAGCCATGCGTGAACAGAATGGATTAGGGGTGATTTTAGATGCAATGACGAAACTAGAATCGCAACATTTAGAACACATGAAAGTCTATGGAAAAGACAATCATATGAGAATGTCAGGGAAACACGAAACTTCTTCATACGATAAATTTACATTTGGAAGGGCCAGTAGGAATACTTCCGTAAGAATCGGAAACGATGTTTATGTGAATGGTTGTGGATATTTTGAGGATCGTAGACCTGCATCTAATGCGGATCCGTATCATGTTTGTAGTAAGATATTCGAAACTACCTGTCTTATCTAATCTAGCCATGGCCACTGATCAGGATATCTACCCTCACAATCCGGGTTCTGTTCAAGAGCAAAATCGATTGCAAGATTCTCTAGATCTTTATCATGACGATAAAAACGATGAATACCTTGTTTACGATAGTATTCAGTAGCCTGATTGTACGCTTTGTACATATCACAGTATTCATGTAGATATTTCATTTCACACATAATCTCAACAATATATGGTATCGACACATCCAAGGTCCCGTCGATGTATTGTTGACACAGTCTGCTATCGGATCTCAGTTCTAATCCTGCATCATTCAGACCTTCGGTAAGAGCTACCTGTCTTTGTTCCTTTTTAGTGTTTTTAGTGTCTAGTATTTTCCTACTTCTTTTGTCTCTGTCATCAGCCAGTCTGGCTAAGGTAGTATCAACGTCTTCTTCTTTAGAAATACAATACTTGTTTCTGAATACGTCAATGACATCAACTTTACTGTAGAGAATCATAGGACACCCCGAACGATAATGAGGATTCTTTTTTTCGATAAATTGAAGGTCTTCTAGGTCAGCATCTGTTAAATAAAACTCTTTTTTGGCGGTAGATTTGCAGATCATAGTGTATTGCTCATCTTTGGAACAAGATTCACACAGTCTCTTGGCAAAAAATTCATTTTCTCGTCCTTTAGCATCATTACAATCTTCACAGAGTGTTTCGTTGAACGATTCACAGGTTTCTCTCCATGTAGCGGTCTTGGTCTTTTTCAGTTTGTATTGTTCTGCCTTTTTCTGCCAAACTTCTTCTGTGTCAAATTTCTTGTGTTTCTTGAAATGAGTTACCATCTCGGGTATCGTCTTTCTTAGAACGTTCTTCATGGTTTCTTTCTATATTTACCGATAGATACAAAAATATCAGACAATCTGACCAATGTTGGATCTCTTAAGATTAGCATAATATGTACATTTGTGATTGATACATGGACATCCATTTTTATGGAGATATTCAGCGATCATTTTTCGATAATTTCCGGTGGCATACATACAGGTATATACATTCCACGGACATCCGGTTTCATGGAGATACTTTAGAATTTCAAAATGGTTACCAATGACAGCATAATCACAAGAATATTCATCCCAGGGACATCCATTTTCGTGGAGATATTTTACAATCTCAAAATAACCTCCCATCACAGCGCCGTTAAAAGTCCATCGATCCCAAGGATATCCATTTTCATGAAGATACTTTAGAACTTCAATATGACCGGACTCTGCTGCGTTCATGCATGCTGCGCGACGACTCATGTGATGCCCATTGTTATGATTTTCATGAAGATATTGTACCATCTGTAAATGTCCGTTGATAGCGGCTTGGGCCAAAACATATTCGTTCAGGGGGAACTCATTTTCCAAAAGCCATTTTAGGATCGAGAGATCACCACGTTCAGCAGCAGCCCAACAAGCCCATGTATCTTTAGGACATCCATTTTCATGAAGATATTGTACTATGTCCATTTGTCCATTTAAAATTACATTGTAATAAGCGCATGCATTCCAGGGGCATCCGTTGTCATGTAGATATCGTAGAACATCTAAATGACCTCCCAATACCGCACTATCACAAGACTTGTCATTCCATTGACATCCATTTTCATGAAGCCATTTTACAATATCAATTCGACCGATACCAGCCGCTTTAGCACAGGTTGTGGTATTCCAAGGACATTGCAAGGATCGAAGATATTTCATAATCTCGAAATGACCACCTTCACTCGCATTAGTCATGATGTTTGGATTGTTTTTGCATTTTAAATTATCTTCATACACATATCGTAAGATTTCAAAACTTCCGGATCTGGCGGCAGTTTCACAGTATTTGTTTGCAAGTGTTAATGAAATCAAAGATCTGTTGGGTTTGAACCATTTAAATATATTTGTATGACCGTTGGAGATGGAATCCATGATTATTGTCTCTCTGTATCGTTTACCATTAACAAATGGAAGTACTTTCCATAAGAATATGCATACTATCCTCAATGTAAATATGGAACTGATATCCAAAAAACCCACTATCAATAACAACAGTTCTTGGGGAAGATTCAGTAGAGGAGTTGTGCATAAATTAGATTGAGTACTGATGATACACTTCATTAACCGATGAGATTAATGAATTGTAAATGATCAGAAATGATTTGTAATATGTTGAATATTCAAATTTTTATGGATGTTGAAATCTTCATGAATGTTTTCTACAATAACCACATATGTCTTTGTGACAAGGATAATCATTTTCGTGTAACCATTTCGTGATATGATGATGATCATTTAGTTCGGCATAGTAACAGGCCCAATTATCCCAAGGACATTTGTTCTCATGAAGATATTTTAGGATCTCAATATGACCGTTTTTAGCAGCGACATAATAAGCATGTTTATTCCAATGACATTCGTTTTCGTGAAGATATTTGAGGATCTCAAGATGTCCATTTTCGGCAGCACTTAAACAAGCATCACTATCCCAGAAACATTGATTTTTATGTAGCCACTTCACGATTTCAAAGTGACCATTGCCTACAGCACTTGTACAAACTCTTGAGGTCAATATAAATACTTTAATGTATCCTAAAAATGAATTGTAATACTCTTGTGTATGAAGCCATTTCAAAACTTCCAAATGACCGTTGGTAGCCGCATTGATGAGAGGTACATCTCCTGCCCGATAACACCGATTCTCGTACAGATATTTCATGATATCAAGATGTCCATTTTCGGCAGCACATTCAAAAGCTCTATGGTCCCATGAATAACCATTATCGTGAAGCCATTGTAACATCTCTTTCTGACCGTACTTTGCGGCTATTGTGCAATATATGCGGGTTGAATGAAACCATGATGTATACCCATTCGATACGAACCATTTTATTAGACCTATGTGTCCATTGGCAACTGTATCAGTCGAAACGGTTTTGTTGTTTATGTAAGGGCGTATTTTTATCAATAGAGATTTGGATACGATACACAATGAACCCCGCGATCCCATGTCCAAAAAATCCAGTATGAGTGTGAGTAATTCGCGTGGTAAAAATATTGAGTCTATCATAATTCAATGTTGACAATGCACAATGATAGTATGTATATCAATTAGTTATCCATTTCAATTTTTGTATAAAGAATATCATCAATCCCCTCTCAATATATGACATTGATAAATGGTAGACGCATTCTCGATTTGATGAGATTTGAGTGTTCTCCCATTGTCCAATTGTTTTCCGCAATAAACTAAACGAACTGATCGATTGATTTCGTTTTCATTTGTCATACCTAATTTCAAACCAACTTCTTTTCTGACATCATCCACTAATGTAGTTTCACCGTCGAATACGAAAGTCGCAATATCACCACAAATCATTTTCACAAATATCTCTATGTATCCATCATCTAATATTGATTTTGATGAATATTCTGTAGTTGACGTCATTGTTAGTGTATCATACATATCAATAAATACAATCGTTGATAGTTATGAGTTCAATTTTTATCTAATGCAGTCAACTTAAGAAAAAGGACACGATGTGAACAAATTAACCTGACCGATTAATTATGAACATTCATGCGGATAGGGGTTGCGTCTTGCTAATGCTCACTACCCCGTCTTATCCTGGAACTCTGAGTTCAACGCAATCTGTAAATTTAATTCCCTCTATTTTGTACCGGAGTGAATCGATCGGAGTAGTGAGCATTAGCGAAACGCAGCCTCCACCAAATGAACGTTCATAGTTAATCGGTCAGCTTCATTTGAGCATGTTCTGTATTTTGTCCTTACGTTACAATCATTGATTTTTATCTAACGATCGCGATCATATGAAGCTGTTGTTCATTCACCTACAATGATGAATGATGAATGATGAATGATGAATGGTAATGATAATTCGTTCATGTTTTTGAGGGGCGGGACCGTAGGTTCGGGTGGGTAATCAATAATACGAACGTAGTGAGAGCCTAAAAGGGAGGCCCCTTATTGCGTTTAGTTCATTATTATCTGATCATATTCATTAGTTCGCGTTCATTCGATCACATTACATCTCTATCCCTTGACGTACCTGACAGCTTCACTATTCTGTGCGATCGCTAATTTACATATGATCTCGTTCTGTTGTTTAACATATTGTAATGTCAAACCGTTCTGTTTAACTGCTGTCACACAGATTTCATGAGTCTGGTCTTTTACATACTGTAGAGCCATCGCATCTTGTAAAATGGCTATTTCACACAATTTCTCTGTTTGAATGTTCACATGTTGTAGAGCTAGTCCGTTCTTTTCTAATGCTTTCTTACATAATTTCTCTGTTTGATCGATAACATAGCGTAGTGCCATACCATGTTCCCCTTTCTTAACGACATCTATCCAGAACTTATCGGGTAGATACTTAAAATCTATGATCTCTGTGATGAACATTTTGTTTGTTTTAAACGTTATGTTATCTTTGGTTTCATCCTTACAAACGTATGCATCGTTAGGTATTGTAATAACTGCCAAGCTACATGCATCATTCTCCCAATGTAGATAGCTCTTGGACTTTTCGAAGAAATTAAACCCCTTTTTTGAGATGTCGTCCCATGATGTCCGGCATTGTTTACAGACATTTAATCCTAGTTCACATTGATAGTTCCGATAGTTAGGGGAATCATACAAAAATGCTTGAAATTCTTTCTTTTTATGCTTTTCGTTGAAGAGTCCTCCTCTTATATAGATCATACTCTAACTCTAGCATGTAAAATTTCACATATACTGTTAGGTATTTTTACAGTATACACAATTACTCATAATACATCTACAACCGTTTTCATGAAGATATTGTAGAATATCTGTTCTATCATGTTTTGAAGCATAGTAACAATCCCATTCACTCCATTCACAATCGTTTTCATGAAGATATTTTAGAATATCTAAATGACCGTGCTTGATCGAATTACAACATGCATACTTATCCCAATCACAACCGTTCTCATGAAGATATTTTAAAACAGTCAGATGACCATTGAGTGCAGCAGAAGAGCATGCACATTTGTCCCAATCACAACCGTTCTCATGAAGATATATTAGAACATCCAGATGACCGTTGTGTGCAGCGTTCGAACATGCTTCTGATGACCATTCGCAACCGTTCTCATGAAGATATTTTAGGATCTCTAACTGACCTGTGTAAGCAGCATATGAACACGTAAACGTATTCCAATGACAACCATTCTCATGAAGATATGTCAGGATTTTCAGATTACCATTTTCAGCAGCTCTATGACAAGACCAAACGTCCCAAGGACAACCGTTATCATGAAGATACTTCAGGATTTCAAATCTGTTGTATTTAGCAGCAGTTGAACAGTTACTAGTATTCCAAAAACACTTACTGTTGTTACGATGTTTGAGCCATTTAATCATCTCTAAATTATTACCAATGACAACACAATTCAACATATTTTTGGAATAATAACGAACATTAGTGATTTTTGTAATGTATTTAAGTAATTCTAAGTTACCATGTTCGGCAGCTTTCTCTAAGTATCGATGAATATTCAACCTTATCATGATGTTGTTCTTATCTTTGTCCTGTACTAACCATCTGAATAGTGTTGTGTATCCTTCGTTAATCGCATCGAGATGTATCGTTACAATATTAGGGGTTTTACTTTTGGTGCAGGATCCAAATAAACAATTCACACAACCTAATGAGAATTTAGAAGATATGTCCAGTAATGATATGACTACTAGTATGAGTTCTTTGGGAAGGATTGTCAATATATCTACCATGAAATGTAACTTATAGATTAGAATACTAAAATAAACAACGCATCATTGTACTAAAAGGTTAACTGATTGCTATTATGACCAATTTAAAAGTTAATCGTATATAGATAAATTCTAGATTACACTATAAAGTAAAGTATACATCATGTCGAATACCAAACCTAATAAAATTGTAGATATCAACGGAAAAAAGGTCATGATAGTCGATATTGTCCCCAATAAGAGCAAACGAACTACAACTCAACCTACAAATCAATCCAAAAGTCAACCTAAAGTTCAACCAAAAGTCCAATCTAAAAGCCGCAAGATAGTAAAACGAGAAGTTAATCTCCTTGAAGATACCAGTAGTGATGAATCTGCCGAAGAATACAACCCGTACAAAGTCACCAGATTGAGCTATCAAGATAAAAAATATCAAGAGAGAAAACCTTCGACCACCCCAATAGTTTATGATATCGATGATCTGAAACAGAAACTCAAGTACTACAAACGTGTCGAAAATGATGATGTTGTGAATATTCCTCTAGGTATGAAGATAAAATATGTAGAAGTGTTGGATGATGGTACATACAAATACAAACCAGGTGGTACGATCACTGTAAATAAGGCACCGTTATATCTGGTACTGAATGGTAACAGAAAGAGTTGGTCCGTGCAGTTAGCAAATCACGTCATATTCGTTGAACAATTCGAGATGGTTCGTAAAAACTATGAAGATCGAATCAAGACTCTGACAACTCAAGTAGAGAATCTGAAAGTGTCTAATAACAAACTTCATAGAATCATTAGAGATTACAGGACTAATACCAACGTAGATGATAAATCAAGATCCAAATCTAAGTCCAGATCTAAATCGAGATCAAAGTCCAAATCCAAACCTAAATCTAGAACGACATCCAAACCTAAAACTGTGACTAGATCCACAGTTAGACCACGGAATCGCGATGCCTGAAAATTTGAATACAATATGGATTAATGTTTATTGATGAAACACATATGCATTACTACATTTAAAATGCATCACAAAGATATCACATACAAAGTACTCTTAGTTGGTGATATGGGTACGGGCAAAACCAGTCTCCTCAAACGGGTCATTCATAACATATTTAGTCCTCATTACAAGACGACGATCGGTGTTGATTTTGCTTTAAAGATCATTGAGATGGACGATGGATCAAAAATTAAACTCCAATTTTGGGATATCGCAGGTCAAGAAAGGTTCAGTAGTTCGATGACCCGCGTATACTACAAAGATGCAGTTGCTGCATTCGTGGTCTTTGATATAACTCGTGAAACAACGACTCTCGATGGTGCTAGAAAATGGAAACAGGATATTGATGCTAAAGTTATGTTACCTAATTCGGATACACCTATTCCTACAATACTTTTGGCCAACAAGATTGATCTGTTTACACCAGATGACTACGATACTCATTGGGGGAAATCGTCCGAAGATATGGATTTGTTCTGTCAAACTAACGGCTTCACTGGATGGTTTGAAACGACCGCACTTGATGGATCTCATAAAGGTATGACTAATGCTACAGCCAAACTTCTTCAATTGATAAAATCAGCAGTGCCGGAAGAACCCGTATCTTGGACTAATACTCATCCTATCGTCGATATCAATCCAGAACCTGTTAAAAATACAACTGTTGTACATAAATTAAAATTTTCAATTATCACCCCATCTTTGAAGAATCTTCTTGATAGATAGCCATGTAAACGGTTTGTTTTGACGGTTTTTGTGTTTAGCATTAACAGCATTAGCAATAGCACGATACTCTCCAGGAGTGAATTCTGACATCTTCTCCCTAAGACGTCTTATCGCTGTTGCATTCGTAGTATCGATCTTCGTTTTTTTTGCTCGACCTTTTCTGATTTTGCCTGAGGTTTTAGTTGTAGACATAGACATACCGCCGAATCTGTCCGCAACGATACCCATACTTTCTCTGATGATTAGGTTTATTACAGTCTGTTCATCCTTGTTAGTAACTAATTGTCTTGAATCACCGATGATGTTGGTTGTGTAACCGTAAGGTACGTATCCGATATGATCACCGCGCTCTCTCCTAAATTCTATAGCACTCTTGACTTTCTCCGAGATTACCTCTGAATGAAGTTGGGAGTTTGATAGGTTTTGTCTGAAAGAGTTTCGACTTGTTGCGATGTTGTTCCACGTCAATCCATCGTGACAAGCGTGAGCAATCGCCCCAACGTTCTTACGCAAATGTTCTAGACGTTCTAAGGCTTGGAGCATCGATCTGGAGAATCTCGAAACATCGTAGAACATGATACACTCTCCCTTCTTGATTCTATCACAAATGAAGTTCAGACAAAACTGGTTCTTCATGTCTTTGGCAGATACACCATTATCTCTGTACACTCCGATGATGTCGATATTGTTCTTTTTTGCAAATTCAAGGCAGTACTTCTCCTGATCGAACAAACTGACCTCCTTATCACCATTGCGTCGACTAGTACGACAGTATATGTAGGCTCTACGAGTTAGGTTTGAGTCCAAACGATTTTTCTGATAGAGTCTAAACTCTTTTAAAATATCGGTATCAATGAAATCATCTTCATCTATCCATGTTGGAACTTTTGATCCTACCCATTTGATCTTGTACTGATTCGGATCTCCTGGTACACACTCTAGAATGTTTTCTATCTCAGCAACAAGATCGTCATCATTGATTTTGGGTTTCTTTCTTACTGGTTCGTCGTCGTCTGTATCTTCCATCTGATTGGTAGATACCGCTTTACGTTTGACCGACATCGATACAAACGGATCGCACAGTTCGACATCTGTATCAAGTTCTTGTTTTACTTCATCTTCTGTATCCATTTTCTCCATTTTACGACTTTTAGATTTTGATGTAGATTTCGATGTAGATTTTACATCGGTTGTATCGATAGCGTTACGTTCAACTTGCATCACACTGGAACGGGTATTCTTTGATGTAGATGAATTAGTGTTTTTCCAGTATACAGCTAAAATCTCATCACAGTTTCTAAGATCCTTTTCAGAGACCCATGTTTTTCTCATACGTTTTCCATCAAATACTTGTACCTGATAATCGGTATGTTTACCATTTGTTCGGTGACTTGTGATATTTTCGATTAGAATTTCATTAGCATCTTCACTTGAACTCGTTGAGGATGCATCATCAACATCAAATGTTAATTTT
>Ga0302280_1001134_pt1 | contig 22630 bp, 15 predicted proteins | sample III_Fen_E1_1_FD_198771 | JGI IMG/M metagenome (GOLD analysis project Ga0302280, IMG submission 198771) | Peat permafrost microbial communities from Stordalen Mire near Abisko, Sweden - III_Fen_E1_1 | ecosystem: Environmental > Terrestrial > Soil > Wetlands > Permafrost | place: Sweden: Abisko... | reverse complement strand
TATAATTTGGTCTTCCAGTGCAGGTTGAATCCTTAGAACATTAAGTTTTCAGCAGAAAACCAAAATATTTGGGTTGTGAATCGATCAGCAGATATTCGTCCCTATGGAATCGTGTTGATTGAACACAAGAAAGGATATCCATATCCTAGCCCCCTTACCCAGTTCGAAGAAGAGAATTTTAAATACAACACATATAAAGATTAGTTTTTGAAAAAACTCGCTTAATCAGGTTGGTCATCAAAAAAATCTTTAAAATTTAACCTTTTGAGTAAATGATCTGAGTGAATTATCCTATTAATTTTTAGCTTATTGAAGTCAAACTTTGTTTTAAAAATTATCATATTAGCATTGATATTTTAATTTAGACAGTGAGTCCACATAAAGATGAGATTGATCTAAATTGTAATAACTTGTATAAAAGTACCAATATCAGCATTTAAATCTTTATTGAGCTCCTATTGACCTCAAAGGAACCGTTTTTTTCAATTTGTTGTGGTATTTGTAGGGAATTTTTAATTTTTTTTACAATATATTTGATGAAGTTTAAAGTTATGAATATATCCAAAAACTTTAACAAATATCAGGAAAAAAGGCAAAATTATAAGAGAGCGTAAAAGAGGTCAATAAAGCAGAGAAATATATCATGATAGATATGGGAATCATAATATTAGACATGACTATTTTAGAAACTAAAAGGTGAATGAATATGTTTGTTATTATAACACATATTTTATTGTGAAATGGAAAAAAACATTCCTGATAACTACAAAATAGAAACAAGATCCTTAGATAAATATATCAATCAACAATTTGCGGATTACCACGTACCTCCGCTTCGCGAATTTGTCAACATTAAACACCATCATTAATCGATCACTGCATTCACATTTTCTGCAAGTCCATCGACAAATCTTTCAGAGGAAATAATTGCTGCATTAGAGAAAGAGTCAGTTTTATATTTGCATTCAGGAATCGTATAATTACATAAAAAAGAAGGTCAAAATTGGCGGAGGGACATTGAGTTAAAATAATCGGTGTTCTTTACTCTACTAAATTATAAAAATATGTATAGTTCTGAGGCAGAATGGTTTAAAATAATCTTTAAAAGCAAGTGCTTTATCTCTATTCTCCCGATAAATTCAGCTTATAACTTTGCATGGATGAAAAGTGTTTGGCTTAAAAATAATTTACTATCCAAAGTATTTTTTTATAACGATCAATCCATCGAAATTGAACGAAAGAAAACCAAATTTTATGAATTTATCCAACATTTTGACCAATAAATATTTAGAAGAGACACGCGTTTAATTAGTTAAGGCAAAAAGAATGATAAAATATACATTATTTTGAAGGGGGAAGCCAAAATTTATAAGCAATTAAAATATAAAAATGAAAACGGATAGGTGCACAAGAATCTATAAATTTTATATCTTCGAGAAGGATCTATTATCGGAGGGGAATTATTTTTGCTATCGAGTAAGCCAGTTCACACCATAATTGCCAACCACGGTAACAGCACATAAGACAATTCACATTTAAACAAAGAATCTTCAATAGAGGAATCTGAAAATGAGGAATAGAAATAACAATCAAATGGCAAAAGGAAATAGAAAGACAAAATGGTATATAATAAGATTCAAGTCTAATCAGGAGGATATGAACTCTATGACCCTCACTAAAATATCAGCAATTTTACTGTGGTTGCAGAAAGTGCAAGCCTATAAACTTTATTTATATAAATTTAGAAACTGGTGAGCATTATCAATTTAAGATGTAGAACCAACTTTCTTAAATTATTATAGCAATCTTATATAACTATCCTGCGAAGAACGCACGAGAAGATGATTTTGGAACTAGATAAGGAGAAAATTCGTATTAAAAATAATCAGAATAAGAGAGAAGCAGTCACTGCTCAAGTCTATTCTTGTGCAGATAAAAAATCACAGATATATTCATAAGATTTGGCTTGTCTAACCATTAAAAGATCAGAAATAAATAGAATTGATAATTTATCAAAATTCCAGATTAACGGAGTCAGTAAAAGTTACAATAATAAAATATAAAAGCGAACAGAACTAATCATCAATCAAGGAAAACCCAAGACTAACTTTAAAGAGAAGATTGAATGCCTTTTAGAAGCAAAATTAAATTCTATTAAGGCATAAGTCACCAAATAACAAATTGCAGATGATCTTGCTGAAATATTTATGAAAAAAAATGATGGCAGAACAGAGGATATTTCCAAACAGAATGACCTACTTTAGAAAAAGGCATTTCTTTTGGAAAAAAGAGGAGGGTGGAAACCTGGATGGAATCAACTGACCAATAAATAAGTTGTTGTCGATAAAAGGAGAAAATCTGGATAGATGCCTAACTATTTAGCAGGACTCAATGTTAATAATTACACTGATAGGTTAAAATACTAATGTGCTGTTAAAATTCATTAAACGAACAAAATCAAAGAACAATTTATGAAGATAAAGTCTTAATGTCCCTGTTGCACATGCTACTAAAATTTTGAAAAATTCTCAACCACCAGAAGAAGTATGACGAGCTTGGGTCGTACTGGATATAAAACCGCTGAAGGATGGGGAAAAACCAGCAAAGTTGCCCTTGAGGAGGAATCTCTTTAAACTGTTTATAATAAAATGAGCTTCTTAAGTGAAAAATCCAAGGAAAAATACAACCATAATATTCATATTTTGAAGGTACACAGAAACAGAGATAAATTAGAACGCCGCAAAAGTGCTCCGCTCATATGATTATTAATTTTTTACTAGCTATAATATTCTAAGGCAATCTACTGAAAACCAAGTATCACAAATTGACAGAATTTAGTCCGATTTCAATTAATTTTAATGATTATCTTGATGGGTATCACTTTGTTGTGATAAGATGAAATTTATTCATAAGTCATTAACATCATAGGTAGATGCACTTATTGAAGCTACACTCTAACAGATTCTGGGCTGCCTTGTTATCTCCTATACATTTCTGCAAGCATCCAAGACTATTCAAGGTGCAGTCGAAGGTGCATTTGGTCATCAGTACGTTGCAGTCGAAATCGCAAGCTGTCAATTAGCCCTTACATTCTGACCATAGGCAAATCTGCTGCGAGTGACCAACTTCAAGAAGAAGGATGGTAATAAACAAAGCGATTATGATTTTCCTGAATTGCATTGAGATATGAATTTATATTAGTTTTAATTTATCATTAATTTTCCAAATGATAAAAATTTTAATCAATCAGGATAATGTTGTAAACTTAAAAATGGTCAAGTAAATTGATATTTAAAAACTTAATATAATTCAATCAAAAAAATAATAATAGCTCAAATGGCAATCACTCCATTTTGAATTAAAGGTATTTTTTGCGAAGCTAACAGGATTAATTTCCCTTCCATTTTTTGAGCAGCTATGGATTTTTTAAGAGCAGTTTATCTTATTCCTCAGTCCACGCCACGCTGGAATCGCCAGAGAACAATTTTTACAAGGCATTTAAGTCTCCAGAAACTGAGTTTAGCTTGTCCAATGCTGATGCTGCAGTTGTTTAGTACTCACAGGCAATCACATCGATTATCATCTATATTTACTATAGTGAAATTGACTTGTTGTCAATATTTTAATCTTTTGCCTCCATAACGATAATAATAGTACAACTAAAATCATAACATTCATAAACTGTGCTTATTCATTATACCTTTATAAATCAAAATATTGTTTTTAATCTTTAAGTAATTATTATGCATTAAACTTAGTATTGACAAAATTATTCTGATAGCACTCATTAACGTTAAATATCCCCTCTTCATATTTAATTAGTTAATTCTTTTATTATAATTTTATGAGTGAGTCCCGCTTTACTTGCGTTAATTGCCAACTACAATTTCATCTATAAACTGAGTACAAAGAACACTATAAATCGTAGCATCACCGCTACAACGTTAAGAGAAAATTGATTGGAATGCTTCCCCTTTCTTTCAATGATTATGCTATCCGTAAAAACCATCTTATTTAGAATTTCAAACTGAACAATCGTCAAAATCACAGAGTCAGTCTGAAATATTTTGTGAAGTTTGCTCTAAGAAATTTATGTCACCTCAGACATACAAGCAGCACATAAACTCTCAAAAGCATAAACTGAACAGGAAGCAACTTATTCATCATTCAAAGAAGGACCACAGTGAGAATTCTTCAGTTTCGGAATTTTAGGTTATTGGAGAAGATGAAGTCAAGACAAATTGCTTGTTTTGTGAAGAAGCTCTGTCTGAAGATCATCTTTGGAATCAGCATTGTTTCCCTCCTTTTCGGGATTAATGCGCTAATTTAAAAGGTCTCATGAGCTAAGTTAAAAGTATTGTTTAAAGTGGCAAATGCATATATTGTTAAAATGAGTTTGGCTGTGGAGAAAGTGCAAAGCAGCATATGGTAGATGTGGGGCATTGTCGCCTCGATTTATAACATTTTTCATCCTTTTAACCCTATTACCTCTGGAAAATAAGTTAATCTTCCGAGGAAGAAGATCAAGAAGAGATAGATGTGACATAAATTGATGAGGAATCCTCAGAGTTCTAAGTTTTAAGCAAATAAACTCTTTAATCTTTGGAGCAAAAACGTTTGAATCGCATTAAATATGGTCTAACTGGAGTGACCATAAACGGGAAAGAAGTTGGCTATCGAAGTTACAGACAGTATTATAAACAATACTTGAGTAGAAAGATAGAAGTGATTCCTCGGTAGAATGCTAAAAGTTTGCCCTTCAGTGAATAATGGAAAAATACTCTGAAATATTTAAAACCTAAGCCAGAGTTCGATAATTTGGTTCCCATTAACAATCATCGTTGATTTCTATTTACCCGCATCATTATTTGATTCCATTAAACAGATCAATTGGTATAACTAGATATATGGTTAATATGAAGATCACCCGATGCGCAGAATTTAATCACAAAACTACAATATGCCCTCACGATGAGTAATCATTATTCTGGTAGTATCTTTCAATTATAGTAGAATTTCACCAATTATTTGTTCTGTCTCAGCATCCACTGATGATGTGGGTTAGTCTAATAATAAAATCTTAGACTTTCTTAACAAGGCCCGAATCAGTGAGATTCTCTGTTTTTCTCCCCCTGAAAAAATGTTGCCCTTTTCTCCAACGCTGGTATTATATTTTTGAGGCAATTGCATGATAATAGGATGAAGATTCAACCTTTCTGTCAGCTTATATATTTCCTCATCAGAGCAACTGTCATTTCCAAACTTCAAATTCTACATCACAGTTCCATTAAAGAGATAAGGACTTTGAGAAACAAAGGATATGCTTTTCCTGTAATCAAAGGTCAAGTTTTTCAAATTTTGACCATCCAACTCAATAGTACCTTCGTTAGGGTCATAGAGGCGAAATATTAGATTGAGAATTGTAGTCTTGCCAATTCCACTGCGACCAACAATAGCAACAAACTTGTTGGGGTTGATTGTAAAATTAAGGTTTTTTAATATTTTTGTGGACTAGTTTATATATTTAAAACTCACATCTTTAAAAGTAATCTATCCCCGAATGTTACTAATTTAATTTTTACCCTCCTCTACAAGGGCAGGAGTCTTCATAATGGTGGTAATTTTACGAATATCAATGAGATTGTCCTCAAATGATCTGTACATTGACCCTAAAATGAAGAGGGGCCCTAAAAACTGCAACATGAGAGTTTGTATCATCATGATATCTCCAGTTGTGAGAAGTCCCAGCTGTGTATAATAGGCAGCCAGCATCATATTAAAGGTTAGCCCACTTCCAAAAATGAACCTTTGCATCGTGTTGAGTACACCTAACGAGTACTGAACTTAGTAATTTTTTTAGTAGTATAATTTTAAAGCTTACTGATATTTGATCAGCTCTGCTTCTTCCCTTTGAAAATATTTAACATTGTAATAGTTGGCAAAAGTTTAGCTGGTCACAAAATCGATGTGCTTTTCCACCTCACGGAACTACTTGATGCCTTTTCTTCTCTTTTAGGAGTATTTGACAGTGAAGATAGCATAGGCTGAATAGCAGCCCATAAAGGATAGCGCAAAAAGAGGATTTGAGTAATATAGAAGTAAGGTGATACTGAGCGTGATGTCCAAAAGAATAGGGAAAAAGTATTGTGTAAAAGCTTTTAAGTTGTGTTAAAAAGCGCCTTGGGCCTTGTATAAATTGAAGAGAATATGTCTCTGAGATCCACTGAAATAAAACTATGGGCCTAAACTTAACATATGCTTATAGGCCTTGGATGTTGTTTCTACCAATGCGATATTTATTATCTTTAATGTCTAAAGATTACGCATCTGCTAAAACAAAACTGATCCTGAATAGCATACTCCAAACCCAAAGAACATAAGCAGTGGGTTTCCGTAGGCTACAGCACCAGTCAGAGAGTTTATACCTAATTTAAGAAAAAAAGGGCCACCGAAGAAGCAAGCTTTGCTTAGAATAAGTAAACTATAAGATTTAAAAAGTGAATTGGTGATAATTTTATCCTTGTGGATGAAGGGTAGAATGTAGGGCTTCATCTCCTTGATGTAAGCCCACTGCTCTTTAGCTGTATCGATATATCTTACTTTAGAGAAGAGAGATCGGGTGGCATTGCGCAGCATTATTATTATTATTTTACAAAATTATCTGTTTAAATTAAATATCTCAATTTTCTGAGCTTTTGATGAGGATATTTTATCTAAAAAAATGAACTTAATTTTTGTCATAGCATTAAATTTAGGGTATCCTTCAGATGATACTGAATGTATTTGTTTGGTAAACGGATGTCTTTCCATAATTTGGTTAATGATCTGAATTAATAATATGATGCTGTTGAAAAGGGGTTTATTTAAAATGGCCGTTCAGGTCGGCCACGATCAAAATAACATGCGTCGCTTCTATAAATAAGCTTCTTTTGCTAGAAATTTACAGCAGCGCCACCCTCTCCACAAGTAAGTTTTTTCCTACTTAGTTATCTTATCACGCTTGACGGTAGAACCATCAAATCACCTTATCGAAATATACTAGCTGTACCTTCTTCTACCCTTGCTTTTTTAGTCGTCAGCTAATTTAACCGCCAGATTAAGTATATGAAGACTGGAGAAATGCCTATGCTTGCATTATGTCGTACAGCAGTTGATGCAGATATTTAAGGTCATCTCGCCGAGCATTTACGCCACTCTATCTATGAGTACCTCAAGACTGATACTCTTCTGTTTGTAGATAGTTCCTTTGAAAGCGACCATGATCGTCTCTCCAAGCCATTGGTCTAAAATTTTTGCAAAAGATTTAACATAAAAATCTAACCTAGTAGAAGTATTGAAGCTCCTAAGGTTGAGATAAATTAAGCCTTCACGTCATGGCTTTAGAGTTTGAATCATTGGGAGTTGATTGGGATGGAGACAATGACTATCTGGATGAAAAGTACTATAGCCGCCTACTCGATTATTGGATCGTAGGCAAATCCAAAGGATATACAGTCAGCAGCCTATCTGGAAGAAACTACGCAAATGCGTTATAACGGGGAGATTTAAGAGAAGATCATGGATATTAATCAAATTCGACTTATGGTTGGCTGTGGGGAAATGCTTTTCCGTTACGGTCACAGCGATCTGGTTTAATGATCTTCTTATTTATAATTATGTGATTGTTTTATATGCGTTGATTAAGATGAATGAATCACAAAGCCACGGAATAGCCTAAAGAATGTATGCCCTCATATATAAATCCGTTACGAACAGGGGAAAAACAATGGGTTATAAGCTTGATAGCCTCTTGTCCTGCCAAAGAGCCAGCTATGGAGTTCATGCTTATTGTTGTCTGCCCCTCTACTCGGCATACTTCTCTTATATAGCGGTCATCCAATTGTTATAATCCATATTGCGCGCGGAGGCCTTCAGCCGAGGTTTTAACTTGTTCATAATTAAGAGGTGTTGGGATACAGGTTGAACTTTATCTAAACTTATTATAGGCTCTCAGTGCGACAAGAATATTTCTCCAATCAGGATTTTCCCAAGGCAAATTTGGGTTGTTTATACTTTCAAGTTCTTTGAAATAGGGTGATAACTATATCAGTTTCAGTGAATTGAGGTGATTTACATATTAAGATATCACACCACGCTATAAAAGGGCATTACTCCCAAAAATGCTTAGAATAATCTGCTGCAACCTATCTACATCCACCTCATGCTGATGGCGATAAGTATCTTTTAACTGCATGTAATATTCAGTTGATGTATGCATATCTGGTAGGCTTGTTGGTTGTGGCAAATAGCCACCGTCTTTATAGAATTAGCCACAAGCACGTAAAAAGATTATCAAACTCGGAGAATTAGCCTTTGCATCTGCGAGCTTTGGATGTTCAAATATACTGATATCTTCGAGGAAGTTGTCGGGAGTTTGAAAAAGATCGAATGTTCTGCCTGCAGCTTCATTAAAATTATCCCGATGATCTTCTCCTAATCCTATGGACCATTTGTTGATAACTGCCACAATTTGATTTTTCTTTCTTTCTGTTTTTGGTAAGCTTTCATACGCCTGCATGAGAATAATTGGATAAGGTATATAGTTGATTTAATGCAAAAGCTATTTCCTTTTGTGCTCCTATGTCTCCGCTTCGAATTATCTGATTAACTTATCGATTGGCCAACGCTGAGAATGTTGCCTTAAGGCTGGAAATGGGTCATGGAGGCGCATGTAATACTTTTTTGAGGTAATATTCTAGCTTTCGACACAGTGGAGAGCGTACTGACTGCGAACGTAAACAAAAAATCCCACCACAGTTAGGAAAATAACAGCAATGTTTAAATCCCAGCACAAGGCAGATATTTATTTATTAAGTGAGTCACTGAGATCTGCACATATAACGAGACTATACTCTTGTAATTTTGACTTGTCCTATAGGATAGAGTGTGCAGGCTTGAAGAAGGCTTATCCAGTCACATCGGGATTCATCTCAGTTAAATTTTTAATGGCTGCCTCAGCCCGAGAGCAGCCAACATCTTCAGGTGCATAAAAAAAAGAAGAGGAGAGATCTTCAATAGCCACAACTCTGTCATCCCATATGTCGATGTGTCCAGCTCCCGGAAGTACAAGATTCTTTAAAGCCTCAATGCCTGCACCAGAGCACCCGAGTAGAACAATTTTAGCATTAGACAATCGTCTTTGTCCACTTGTTCCCCACAATCTAATCTGGCGATCATATTTATTGACCTGCATAATGGATATTATAAATTATCCTCTTGTTCTTATAAGCTGTATTATATGATGCAAAAGTATATATTAAACGATCAGGATATTATTCGAAGACGAGGAAATTGAGCAAAATATTTGTCGCATTCCAGGTTTTTCCAGTTTAGACGATTAAATTTTTCTTAAGGCAGTTCTTCGTCCTCTGATAAATACATTGGCTCCCATTTGAATTTGTGCAGCAATCCTAGAATAAGTAAAATAACTGCTGAGAGCACTGTCACTACTATTGAAAGCAGAAACCATACATCGGAATTCCATTGCATCACATAAGTACTTGGGTTATTTCCGGCCACAACGTAGCTTTAAATTAATGTAAAATGAAAGGTTAATGCGATTGAGTATATTAGTAGTTAAACCATCAATACTTGGGGAGTATCAGGTAACTGAGCACGTATTGTAGGTATATAGGCAAAAAGAGATAAGTCAATGATTGCGCCATTGCTTATACGCATGCTCAAGTCCAAACCTTAATAGTACATGAACAGGTTGAATAGAGATAGACTCCACATTGGCAAGAAAATAGTAAATAACGATAAGAAAGGATATTTATACATTGGCACAACGAAATGCGCGTATTGAAAATATTGCAATTTGCTGGTTGGATCTGGCTATGAGCGAATTTGATCTGCTGAATGAGACAAATCATTATCAACCTCAATTAACTCACCTTCCTCCTCCTCCAACTCATTATTTTTTTGGTCTGGATCGTAGAATAGTTAAGAGGAGTAATATACTTTAAGCTTGTATGGTGCAAGACGGTAGTTTCCAAAAGTATCTTCACGCGTATGGCTAATTTTTATTTGTCGATTGCCGTTGTCCATGAGATTAAAACGTATAAAAATGGGAATACTGTTATCTAAGGGGTTGTCCATTGTTAAAGATCTGATTGTAATTACCAAGACCAAATAAATGAGTTCAAAAGGTGACCAAAAGAAATTGCATTACACCTTGGTTTTAAGATTTTTGCGGATAGTAAACGACAGGAGACTCTGCTTTGAGTTGCGTGAGAGAGAGATTTCTACGCTACGGGATAACTGAATGGCATCATTTCTGTTAAATTGAAAAACAATGTTTTATGCAAGATTATCTACTACAAAAGGTGGGAGATGAGCATAGTAGAGGGTAAAGATGAGATCAGCATTTATTTCAGCTTCCTGAGAGGCAATGTCAATTGAGACAAAATTTTTAACCTTTAAGCGGAGATAACAAGGTATATAGTATAATTCTTTGTCTTTTTGTCTCTCGAAGAGTACGTTGTTAGTCCAGCCTTCTTCTCCAATCAGCTGAGTCATTTCAGTCGAAATTTTAATCACTGTTTAATAATCATTTAAAACTATTTGATCACTTTATAGGCTATCGTCGAGTGCAAACTGCTGATAAGGCCTAAATTGATGATATTCATCAAGTTATTTTATATCAGTGAGCTAATGTTGTCAAATTTGTTTTAAAATATATTTAGAAAGATCCTCCAAGTAAATATTGTATTTAATTCCAAATAGATCATTCAATTATTTATCAACGTCTTGAGAGATGAATGAAAGCATCAACAAAGGATTATTGCTGCTATTCGCTCTTAAACTGAATCTATAACTCAGGAGGATGGAATTGAGCTCCTTCCCTCTGAGTGGTCCAGATTATGCGGCAAACTCGCTTTAATACTTCAAGTTTGGTGTCACCCAGCAGTTCCATGTACTTAAACATGGCACTGGAGTTGGGTTTACCAATCGTGAGGTAGTTCCTCGCTTCATTCTGCTCGCTATCTTGAATTTATTGTTTTGGTTGTTGTTGAATTTCTTCCCTTCCTTAGATAACTTTATTCGTGCTCTTAATATTTAATTTAGTTTCACGAAAAGTATCATTCATTGACAATTCACCTCTTTAGTTTAGTTTAATAGAAGTCTAGAATTATCTTTCAGTACTTTTTTAGCTATTCTTGCTCACCTTTCTCCGTAAAAGTTCTACCACTCGGCGCTTGGAGTCATCTTCAATTTTTACAACTACTTCCTCTCGATAGAATAATGACTCTTGACCTTATTTTTTTTGAAGTTCAGTCAGAGGAGATTCTATTTCAAAAATTTTATGCCATTAAATATCTTTAAAAAATTAATTCTCTTTGATACGAGTAATTTCCCAACGATCTTCAGGTCTTTTCTGTAGCATCCCTTATAATAGTTGACGTAGCCTTTAATCTTGTATAGGAGTTAAATCAGGATCTTTTTTCTTAATTGCCTACAAGACAAAAAAAGTATTAGTGCCATCAAAGGGGTAACTTCTAGTAAACATGTAATAAATCAGTATTCCTAAATTACATTTGGGATACCCAAAGACCAGATATCAGTCTTGGAATAGTAATGCTGAGAAGAAGTATCTCTGCGACTGCGTTCAATCATTTCTGGAGATATATAATGTTTTGATCCGACATAGCCATGTTATTTTTTAGATTCATCTTTAGAAACTTATCTAGATTTATTATCTGCTAAATGGATTTTGCTGATATCAAATATTTCTGCGAGTCCGAAATCAATCAGCTTGAGTCGATATTTATCATCAAGAATGAAATTTTCAGCCTACGTGATGGTAAAGCTACTTTTATATCTCGATGAGATATTCCCTTATTTTGCAGATACTCAATTATAGTTACAATTTGGGCGGATAAATGAGTAAAGATGCGCATTTTTTTCTATTAAAAGATCTTTTTTTCGTTGATTACGTCGATCAGGGTGAGCAAATTGCCTCCACTACCCCACTCTGTCAACATATGTAGTTTATAAGGATATGAGGAGTTGCCCTGCTCATCCACACTCCAATCTAGTATCTTCAAAATTCCAGGATGACTTAATCGATTCAAGATTTATAATTAGGTTTTAAACTCACGATCTTTTTTGAGCTGCTCCATCTGTCCAGTTTCTATCACAATTTCCTTGAGAGCACAGAAAAGGGGAATTTATGAATGGATAGATTCTTTTTGATTAGCCAAATTATTTTCATGCCATTGGCCTTCTTTGATGTAGTCAATACTCCAAAATTATCGTAGTTCCATAGAATTTTAAAGTTTAAGGCATTATAAATTTTCTTCCATGGGAGCTTTAGGACTATATCCTGTGGTTGTGGGAAGCTGATGTAAGTCTTCCTTACTCTTATTCGAAAGTTTAGAAACGAGGTAGACTTTGCTTGAGGCTCCGTGGCCGATTTGCTCGAGTACGCGATATGACCCATTACTGAGTTCAACCATTTTATGCATAGCTGTTGATTATCAATATGGTATAGAGAGTCAAATAAAGCGTTTGATAAATAAATGCAAAAAATTAATGACCAACAATTTTTAATGTCAAAATCAATTCAACTTTCCAATATATCAGAAAAAAATCGTCTCTTTTGATTCATATCTCCGCACTGGATTTTGCCTATTTCTTTTTCACTGATTTTTGAGAATGATAATAGAGGTGTATTGAAATATTAAATGTTTTAATCAACTTCAATCAATTTTATTTCTGATTTCCAAAATAAAAAGAACCCGTTGCAGTTGAGGCCTAAGAGCATTATGGTCAAAAGTTTAATCAATAGTATTAATAAACAAACCATTCTGGATATTTTAATTAATTTTAATTAAATTTTGAACTAATGATTCTCAACTAGTAAATTATAATCAATATTTTGAATAAAAAATAAGTTGATTTCAATAAAAAAATAATTTCTCGAAAGTATTAATAAAAAAATCATATAAAAAATACGACTGAATAGAAAATGTTAAAAATTATAAAAATTAATGTTCCTAATTAATAATATTTATCTTTGACAAATTTTAAAAATTGCTTTATAGTTATGGTTTGATAAAATAGAAGTATATTTATATAAACTTATAGAGTAGAATTCCCTTTACGCTTACAATTTATAGAGAGGTAAAGGGAAGATGGGAGGTCCAATTTTTTTTATTCAGCAATAACAATACATACTTGAGATCACAATAGTTTTTAAAGGTATATTTAACTCCTTTACATCTTATCTGCATTTAATCATAAATATTGTTTAATGGATTAGGCCCCTTGTCATATCTTTTTAGTATTTTGATTGCGGTAATAAAAGATACAAACATTAAACATTTTTGTGAAAACTCGATTATAATGTTTGAGAAATTTAGTATGTTTTCGAAGATTACACTGCTTATTCATATTTTAAACATTATCATTTTGGAAAAGTTTTAGATTGATAATTTTATTATTATTCACGCTTCATTTTTATAGAAGTTGAGCTGGATTGAGTTTCCATTTGGGTTGTTTGAAGAGATTTGTTTTAAATGTTTTTTCTATTTCTTTGCTTAAGGCTTATCCTTTGATATTGAATAAATAATATTGATCTATGAATTGAGGAATACTAAAATTATATGAATTCTGAATAATATAAAAAAAGTTCTAATAGTTCCAATAGTTTTAATCATATATGTAAATAATACAGTTATATTATTTCCTTTTCAAGGCATGATGAATCAAATGAATTATTAGATCAAATATCAATTACTGCATAAAATATATTATTTCTTCATAAATCACAATCGGTAAGAAATAAGATAGAGGGGCTTAGCTTGACCCCATCTTTCAATAATATATTCCCCATGCCCTCTGTTGCGACCCACGATGGAGTGAAAACCTTTACTTGGTCCTAATTTTTATTTTGTTTCTTTTGTAAGCTCTTATTGTTTGCCTAATGCAACCATTACAACAAACATTTCTTTGCAGTTATCTAGTGGATTTACTGATGCATAAGCATCACTGTATTGTGGATCATCTGCAAAATAGGCTCCTCGGCCATAATATCCGTAGGAACCGAAAAATCTAGAATCAAATCCAAATTATTTAATCCCTATAGTTCCTTCATTAGATCGACTGCCATGAACTAGTAATTTATTATTAGAGTTAATATTTTGACCGCCCTAAGTCTTTTCAATTTCAGTGATTATCCAATGCTGGGCTGATTCAAAGGCATCATCCCATGCTTTGTTTTTCAATGATTGAATGCGTTCGACTTTATATTTTTTCTATACCACCATTCTTTGATAAAAATCGGGACATATGTCCTTAATAGAGGAAGGATTTATTGGAGAATTCTTTGTTGTATAATCTGTATAAATAAGAGGTTGATGAACTTCGTCTTTGTTAATCTTCCATCCTCGTTTTGAAAATTTGGTATAGCGATATTAATAGATACTTTATTTGAGCTTACGCATCTCTTTCTTCCTGCATTGTGAAAGGAGCTGTTCAAGACTAACTTTGATCTTTTGACCGTGTTTATCTTAGTACTCAAGAGGGATTTTTTGGCCTATGGCGTTAAGATAGTCTTTTTTGATATAAAGAATGTTGACATCGAAATCGTAAGTATCGTGACACATCGATGTGTAGGGCTCAATTAAATCAGCTGTGAATCCTCCAGTCTAGGCATCCTTATCGAAGATAACGTGCTTGCGCCACCCATCCTCCTCAATTATCACGGAAATTCCTATCTTTTTCATTTATTTTATAAATTTCTCCTTATCTAACAAATTAAAGTCATGAAGTTCAGCATCGATATCAGAGGGAGTCACACTCTCATCCTCAACCTATATGAAATTATTTCTCGGATTTTCCTTTAATAAATTACGAAGGTTACCTATTGGAAGCACTTCTTCCTTGTTCACTACCCAATCTCTCACAAAACCGCCTTTGATAACACAGTGAAACACATTGGTCAATACCCAGCAGACAGCAAGCATCCTTCCTGTGCGAGAGTATTTTGTAGATGGCCCACTACCATTTGCCCAACCCTTAATAATATGATGATCAAGTTTGCTATCAACAATCTGATTAACTCTTTCCATAATCTTTTCTTTATCATTTTTGTTCAAAAACTGGTTATCTTCTAAAATTTGAGGTTTAATTTTGAATTATTCCTTACAGATTGTCTGACTATCTGCAAACCAGCGGCAGAAATTGTAAAGCTTTTCAATAATCTTGCTGACGTGTAAATTTTTAGAATTTTTAACAATAAACAAAGTTTCTGCCATACTGGAATTCCATTCAATTTCAATTCCATAATTATTCGACATTTAAAATTTCATCGTCTGAAACATTTTCTTCATATCAGGATTAGTTATTTTTTACAGCAATGACATTGAATATTCTTTCTTTATAACTGCCAGCATTGGATCTTTTTGCAGTTTTATTGCTCGCTTAGCGATTGCTTCTTCGAGAATTTTTTTAAGGTCAATCTTAAGTTAGCCGTTTCTCCTTTGCTTTTAAATAAAGCCATTAAATGCTTGAGATAAAGATTAAAAATTTCCAGTCAATTCCATCACAGGAAATTTAGTGTCTACTCTTACCGAGTTATATTTATTTTGAATCTACTTCTATAAATTATCGAATAACTATTTTTCTTTCATGGGTTAACTATCTTTAAAAAACTTTGCTTCAATTTAGCAACCAATAATACTGATTTTTATTTGCTCCTTGACCGTGCTCAAATCAAGTACTTCGCAAATACTTAAGACACATTCATTCTGAGGACTAATTGCGCAATTTAAAGAAAGTATGATTGATGGAGGAGTGTTTTTGTCATATGTGAGTGAATTAAGATCGATTTTGTAGATGGTTTCATCCGACATTTTCTCCTTTTGCTAGAAACAAAAGGTTTCTTTTCTAGTTTTTTCGTAATTGAGTTTGTTCCCTCCGAATACTGCTTGATTAAAGAATATTTTATTTTTGTAAGCTGAAAGCAAAGTTGAAACCATCGCCGCCCAGTTGGAAATGGTGACACTACTCTGACATATTTTAAGTAAATCCTTTGCTTTCTTCATTACGCGTACTATCACGCTAAACCAAGGCTTATTTGAAATGTCCTTACAATTTTGTCTCATTTTTTCCTTTATTTGCTTGGGATTAATAGTGTTTAGGTTAATCTTTTCCGCAATGCTTGCAATAAAATCGTGAATAGTCCGAAGATCGCCACCTTTTGCTTGTGATTTTCGGTCTTTTAATATTTCACCTGACCGATTAATACCCATCATCAAAAACGAAACCAAATACACCATATCGACGGTGCAATTATTCTGGGAAGCTAAATAAAGAGCGTAGTTATTCTGAGGGTGCCCTAAATTTCCATATTTTTTCATTTTAATGGCTGAGCTTGTGAGAGAATTCTTGGAGTCAATAATATTTAAATCTTTTAATATTTTTCCTGAATACTAAAATTTTTAATCAAACTCTGAAGCATTGTGGTTGAGTTTTCTCATTAAAAATTGCACCCCTTTCAATGACGCATTTTATCTGAGGAGAAGTTCATAGATATAGCTTGTTAGATCATTATTTTCAAGCTCAGTTCTGTTGTGGTCTCTGTTAGTTGCAAGATCATGACTGGGATAAACAAAATAGTGATACTACCCAGGACAAGTTCTCCCTAGTCTTCCTTTCCTTTGAGCAATTGAACTATTTGATGAATAGTCTTCTTATGTTTACATTAGCTCGACTACGGGATTAAATTTACGCCATCTTGACATTTGTGAATCAACCACAAATTTTAAATTTTTGAAAGTTAGGGAAGTTTCAGCAAGAGCCGTGGAAATAAAAATCTGCCCTATCTCCAAAAATTGAGCTTGCTAAATAGGACTTTGTTATGACATTATTGGATAAGCTTTATGGTTGTATTTATTCAATAATCTCACCATATCTTTAACTTAGGCAACTCCAGGATAGAAAACAAGCATTTGTTGATTGCCCTCCAGACGGGCAGCTAATTCAAGAACTCTGTTTAAGATATTGCCAGTTTAAATGGTATGCTCTGTCACAGGGTGGCGCTTAACATTAACTTCGAAAGTGGCGATTTGCAGATTAGCATCTTCTAATATTTTTCCCACATTTTTGTCAATTGTTGCAGAACACAGCACTAATTTTAATTTTCTATTTTTTGCTTTATAATATTAGTTTAAAAGAAGCAAGAGGATATCGATGTTGGCTGATCTTTCATGAATTTCATCTATAATTAAGACGTCTATCTTATCAAACACTTATAAATTATATAATGCCCTCATTTTTAGCAAACCATCAGTCATATAAATTAAACTATTGTTTTTATCTTTTCCTCCATCTGCAACTTCATATCCACAAATTCCGGTTCCAAAAACATCTGACACTCTTTTATATATTTGATCGCAAGGCAACCTTCGAGGCTGAGTCACAACAACTTTCTGGTACCCAAGTCCTACTAAATACGGGGGTATGACTGTGGACTTTCCTGAACCTGTGCCTACTTTTACAAGTACCACATCGTTCTTTTGAATGAGCTAGTTAAATTATCTAAGATGTTGAGTAATGGGAAGCTGTTGACCATAATAAATTGCAGAAAAACTGTTTAATGATTTGAAATAACTTTCCAAGTCTTTTATGGTAAATTTTTTGCTGTTATCTTTAAACTTATCATTCATTGATTTTAGAACTGGAGTAATGTCTTTAAGGATAATATTTTTGTCGATAGGTTTTTTCAGTTCATCTGCCTTTTTTTAAAGGAATTCATTTAAGTAATCTTCAAAAATATTTATTTTTTATATTTAATGGAGGATATTTTTCTGTAAATCATTTTTTTGCTTTGTTCTAAAGGTAGTGTCTAATGGCTAGCGCGTAATAAAATCAGAAAATTATTTTTAAATATTTTTTATTGATTTTTAAGTCATGTGAGTGATAATTTCATTTAATAATTTACCCAGATGCCTTTTAAATTCAACTCTCATATCTTTAATAAGTTTTGATTGAACTTTATCATTCGGTATTCTATTGAAAATGTCGTTGGTAATTTTTGATGTATTTAAAATTCTTTTTTTTTCTTGAATAAATTATTTGAACCGATTATTGAAATGCTAAATTTCTTGTTCTATTATTTTTTCTTTATCAGGAGAAATTTGTAAGGCAGTCAGGATAAAGTTATTATTATCCTTTTTCACATCAATAATTGCATTAATCGGCATTTTGGCTGTTTTGTTCAATATTTAAGCAAGTTTTTCCTTTAGCTTGTAAATATAGTCTATTTAAACATTTGTAAAGACATACTATCGACTTTTGCCCTTTGCGATTTTAAAGAATTATCTTTATTTTGCTTCATTTATCTTGCTTAACACTTTATTTACTGCTTTTTATACTCTTTTTTTGTATTAGAGCAACAGATCATTCTTTCCTACTTTCGTTACACCAATTTAAATGTTTTATTTTCCAAATTCTGATTTATAAATATGCAAAAATTAGCCCTCTTTTTCCATCTTTCGTTGGATATTTTATCCACCTTACTTTTCTATTTTTATATGATATTATAGTAATTTTTATTTGAAAGTAGGATGATTTTTCAGTTTCATTGAAACCCTAAAAGTATTTTATCCAATTTAATTTTCAACCAAATAAATTTATTTTAAATATTTTGCTTCCTTTTATTTCATCAATTTATAGGCTGCTGGGTCTTCGTAAGTAAATTAATGGGTTTAATCAAGAGCTGCTACCTCCTTCAATAATTTTTATCTTTACTATTTTGTGCATACCATCTACACTGTGGTATTTTATAAGTCTACTACTTTAATTTTTTATTGTTTTAATAAGTAATCTCTTTAATCCTTTGTGACTTCTAAAGTAAAACCTTTCTTTTGGCATTATTTAGTGATCTTGAGAGTTAAATATTTCATCAAAGCCTAATAAAAAGCAATAGACTATGGCTCTTATTTCAAATTTACAATAGTCAGATTTTAATTCTTATATTACAAATTTAATGTCTTGGTCATCTTTTGCTGACAAATTTTTATTTCCTCCTTAAATTTAGGATACAATTTTTTACTGAGTTTAAAATATTGTTTACTAATAAATATTTTCTTCCCTTTTTCCATTACATGTTAATCCATGAGAGAATATAATTCTATGTCAAACCAATTTTGAAAGTAATGTATTGTTTTAGTTGATGCAAGCACATTCTCATTTTTATCAATCGTAAAATCATAATGGTCGACCTGAAAGTATGGCCAAAATACCCCTAAAAATTAAAAAGTTTTATCTAAAGTTTGTTATTTTTCATATTATGGGAGAGTTTATTACGATTAAGATTCCTTTCCAGTTTAAATTGGACTTTCTAGTTCATCATCACTTAAATCAGGCATGATTAATGAATTATTCTTTGCCTTATATGCTAGAAAATAGATTAGATAACCGTATCGATGCTTCATCATGGAAGACTAATTGGGTGATTTTGAAGAGTTGATTAATTCATTAATCGTCATGGTTTATAAATTAATTTCAACTAATATTCCAGTGCCTAAACGCATTTTAAATATTTTTTCTTAACCTTTAATATTCCTCATAATTTATTCGGTGATGTGCTCGTTTTCTTTAGCATCAAATTTAATTTATTCCCACTTTTCACTTAAGAGGATCATCCACTTAAACTCCTTTACTAAATGCTAAAATTTGCGCAAATTTCCATAATTGAGAATGCCATTAAACTCGACATTTGATCTGTAGCGGAATTGAGGATTTAGCTTTCCAGACTGATAATTTCCTATTGTCATCTTATCAGTGAGTGCGCAGTCTAAACTATATCCTTTGGAGGTAAAAGCAACAGATTAATGAAATTTAAGATCCTTGCATTTATCAAAAAGCTCATCTCTATGCTCAAGATTAATATAGAGTTGTTGTCTCTTCTTGGTCTTGTAGCAGTAAATATAAAAATAATCCTCCTTGCTCACTGGTACAATTTCAGACCAGTTCTAAATATGAGAAAAAGGAAGTCCTTTAGATTGTAATAATTCTCTATAAGTTCGTCCGCTTTTAAGCTCTTTTTCTAGATCAATATTTTGATTTTTGGCATATTTTTATAGACATTTAATGACTTTAGCCAAACTGACTTATTTGGGTGTTTGAGTTAAAATTTACTCTAGGAACTCTCGCTCATTAATATCAAAAATGTGAGCAGTCATATTTGGAGTATGAGTATTAAAAATTTAAACCAGACTGTCTATTTGTTCCATCTAAACGCTTTTCTCTATAATGAAGACAATGAAAGATTTTTTATCGTATGTTGGCCAATACCACAGGTTTTTCATTCCATCGCGAAGCAAACTTTTCATTTTGTCCAATATATCCACAATTTTTAGTTATTGATGGTCAAATGATATTAATGATTTTTGAAAGTAGAAAAACTTTTGAAAATTCTAAAACCTTTACTTAATTACATCGGTTGTTTGCTCATGGACAATGCAATTATTTGTTTTAATTTAAATTCCAAGTTGGTTGAAGATAGCTGAGTTGAGATGGCAGTTCAAGACTTCCCTTTCAGTACTGTAAGTCCTCAATAAGATGTCATTGATTAGGTCAGCTATTTTTTTTAAAGTTTCTTAAAAATCTTGTATTTTATTGACTGCACCTATTCTTTGGAATATTTTGTCTAAGATGATTAAAAACACACTTGATCTTTGCTTGGAGTTTAAATCAGAAAGATTTGATTTTTTTCCCCATTTTAATTTGCTTTCTTTTAGATCATGGATTTTAACCTACTCTTTAACTTAGATCATTTCCTTAAATAACTGATCCTCTTGAATTTCCTCTAAAATTTTTCTGATTTCCTATTCAGTCGCGCTTGAACCACAAGCATAGCAAATATCTTGAAGGGCTTCCAACTGATCTTTGTTTCTTGATTTAGAAAGTTTTTATATTTCTTATCTGCTAATTCTGTTCTGGATGTTGATTTCGTCAATCAGCAAAAATTAAAGCCATAAAGCAAAATAATTGTATCCAAAACCTTCTTTGATAGAAGGATTCGAGCCTATCTTTTTTAATAATTGTAAAATATCAGCGCTTTTGAGTCGGAGAACAGCCATGTTATTGTAAAGATCATCTATAAATATCTTTAGATCCCTTGACTGCTAAAGATTAGCTAGGTAAGATTCAAAGCTTTCAACTCTGAATTTGGGCAATATGCTTTCAAGGGTGATTTCAATATACTTCCTCAGCTATCCCTCTTCGGTATTTCCCATAACAAGTATTTAATTTTAAATAATAATTACAACTAATATTTGAATTTTTTCTAATAAATTATTTAACAAGTCATTTTGATAGCAATCAAATCATTCACTAAAGGTATAGCTAAAATTTTATTTTATGCAAGAAAAATATGTTTCAAATTATTAGAATAAGAATTTAAGTCTACAAAATTAAAAGGAAAAGTGAAAGTGATAATATGAATTTAACACGGTTTGCTCTGGCTTTCAAATAATAATATCTATTTCATCAATAAACCAAATTCTACAAAGAGTTTTATTAAAACATTTGTTGCTTTGTTCGCTGTAATTACTATTGGTGACAGTTTTTACTAAAGATTATGGCGGTAAAACAAAGTTAGATTTAATAAAAGCAGAATAAAGTCAATTGGCTAATAATTTGAAGAGTTTATTTAATTGCAGATGGCATTTCATCGAAATCATGAAAGATAAAATAAGATAGATATGCAGTTGATTATTTTTAACTGAAGAAATAACTTCAAAGAGTTATTATTAAATTAGATATAATATATATAAAAATTGAACAATCGAAAGTTGAATATGGATAACTATTGATTTAAATTTAGCTGCAATAAAGATTATAGATTATTATTTTATTGATGCTTTTGTATTTTAATATAGGCGGGTCAAATTATTATTTTGCAACAATTTTGACGCCATTTATTGACAAGTTTATTGTTGGCTACGGACTTAATTATTGTAAAAATAGTAGCTAAAAATGTGAATCTCCTTTAATCATCTGTCATATTTGATATTCATCACATAAATATAAATAATTTGCTAATTTAATATTTTAATTTTAATTAATAACCTTGGCATGCTTTTCTGCATTCTATCTGCAAAATTCAATCATAAGATAATTCAATAATAATAATATGATTGAAGACAATAAAATTAATCAAAGAGAATCTTTAATAAACAAAAGTAATTAACGCTTTGTAGACTTTCTACATTCACTTAGGAAAGAGAGGCAAGACCGCATAGTACCCGTTTGTCCTTTGAATATTTAGAAAGTAAATAATCCCCCACAAAATACAAATTTACAATAAGTAAATCCTTCAGAAGTAATTGCGTAACCAATACGCACTGAGCAGATCAAGCTTTTAAATTCATGCTCCAGTAAATGCGAACCGCAATTGCCTAATAAATAAATTGGCGATAATGCCCTCAAATACAGAGCTAGAGTAAATATGGGCAATAGATCATTATTTAATCACTACCAGTTTTCACCTAATTGGTTTTTGCAGACACAGAAGCAATTGGATGAATACCTAAAATCATCTCGAATCATTCCTGAAAGATAGATTAGGGAAAATAAA
>Ga0302280_1001126_pt1 | contig 22687 bp, 22 predicted proteins | sample III_Fen_E1_1_FD_198771 | JGI IMG/M metagenome (GOLD analysis project Ga0302280, IMG submission 198771) | Peat permafrost microbial communities from Stordalen Mire near Abisko, Sweden - III_Fen_E1_1 | ecosystem: Environmental > Terrestrial > Soil > Wetlands > Permafrost | place: Sweden: Abisko... | reverse complement strand
AATCATGATGGTCGACTATTTAATAACTTATATTGATTTGAGGACCATTATGATTATTTTAATTAATTCATTATGCTTCCAATGCCTTCCGGCGGCGAGACCCCTGGGCGAGCCAGTGGACCGATCCTAGTCTTATTTAGGGGTCTCTGAGTCATAGATCGGTCCGCCGGAAGGCTCCCAACGCAAATTGAATTAATCGTAATGGTCGACAATTTAATAATTTATATTGATTTTGGGACCTATAAGATTATTTTAATTAATTCAGTATGCTTCCGGCGGCGAGACCCCTGGGTGAGCCAGTGGACCGATCCTAGTCTTATTTAGGGGTCTCTGAGTCATAGATCGGTCCACTGACCACGGAAGGCTCCCAACGAATTGTCTCGCGCCGCGAGACGGTGAATTAATGAATTAATCATGATGGTAGATGATTAATAACTTATATTGATTTTAGGACCTATTTTGATTATTTTAATTAAACATGCATTGGATCAATTGACACTAATAAAAAAAATAATAATAATTATAATAATGGACGCACAATATTTATTTTTTACACAAATATGGACTTTTGATATTATAAAAGAAAATTACATAAAATATAATCTTCAAATACATGATGTTATTAGTAATCAATCAGAAAATAAAGACACTGATCTAGTTATCGAAATGCTTGAATGGTTATATGATAAAATTAAAACATTTCAACATTTTGCTTTTCCAGTTGCGGCTAAAATTGGTAATTTATCCATTATGAAATGGTTATTTTATAAAGGTTGTGAATTTGATTATGCTCTTTTAAGAGCTACTGATAATGGTAATATAGATAATATTACATGGTTATTAGCTAATGGATGTCCTAGAATGGATGGGTGTTTCTCTGGTCCTGCTAAAAAAGGTAATTTAGAACTTATGAAATGGTTATATGAAAATGATTTTAAACCTGATTCAGGGTCATTCTCTTGCGCTGCAGAAAAAGGAATACGCGAAAATATGATTTGGTTATATCAAATTGGTTGTCCGTTTGATGAACATGCAATTATTTCAATTATTGGATTTTTTGGTCAAGAAAATTTAACTGATTCAGAATTAGACAATATTAAATGGTTTTTAGATAATGGATGTTCTACTGGTTTAGCTTGTTCACAATTAGCTGCAACAAGAGGAGATTTACGATTATTACAATTACTCAAAGATCATAAATGCCGATTTAATACAATTACTTTTCAAAATGCTATCAAAAGTAACAATATTCAAACTGTTTTATGGCTTCATAAGAACAAATGTCCTCATAAAAAAAATGTTATTACACATGCAAATACTGAAGAAATGATTCTTTGTTTGAAACAATTATTTATAAAATAAAGATTTTATAAACCAACGAATTTTACAAAACCAAAGTTTTTATAAAAAAAGATTTGGTAAATAATCTGGTAAATAATTTGGTAAATATTTACCAAATTATTTATAATTATGAAAAAAGATTATTTATAAAACAAAGAATTTATAAAAAAAGATTATTTATAAAACAAAGTATTAATAAAAAAAGTATCGAGATAAACAGATAAATTAGTATATATTCCTTTTTATAAATGAATTTTTCAAAATTCATTTTATATAGCATAATATATTTTGTTATTTAGCAAAGTATGGGGTTTTTGGGACCACATCCATCCTTAATCACTGCATGGTTGACGATTGTTGTAAACATTAATCGTCGTATAAGTGACTGTTTTCTCTATCAAATTCTCGTCGCAGTACACGTAAACTCAAGGAAAAAGCATTTTGTATTTCGTCTCTTTCGACTGTGTACTCCATGAGTGAGTACACGCGATTTTGCGCTTGAAGAGATCGATACACGGCTTCGATGAGATTGCCGGGGACGTCATAACAAAATGATGTCATCTCTTCACCAAGTGTTTCCGTCATATCAACGTCAACGGGGTACTCACTCATTTCGATTTCAATTGGCATTGGCATTTGTTCTTGTTGTTGAATGAGTAAAGAGTATTTTTTGAAAAATTCAATTTTGGATTTTATCTAAGAGTAGAACTCGTTATAAAACTATAAATTGTCAAAGAAACTATACTAGATTTTCTATTGAATCTTTATCAATTTTGTCAAGTTTGTTGAAGTCTTTGGAAATATAAACTTTACCATCTAACCATTGCGGTAGTGTCCAAAATTGAACAACCGTTGATTGACAAATAATTACTATTAGAGCCATATCAACTTGAGTCAAGGCTAGAAATACACTAAACATAGAATTAAAATCGTGATAGAAGTAGAACATTTGAACTATCATTTTACATTTCCAAGCGGGAAATGGTAATGTTTTCTTATGTTCGTCTTGTATAGTAGTCGTGATCCATGGCCCGATCATATCACCACTCGCTACTTCTGCTACTGTTCCAATTAATCGAAATGATGCTAATACCACCCATTTAAACCAAGTATCAATCGGAGCATTAATGAACTTCAGACGTTCACTGGGACCAAATGAGAAATAGTCCGAATTGAAAACACCGAGGGACATATAACCAATCTGTGTAATAATCAACCATATGATTAGAAGTCCAGATAGTGTGAATTTATCGTTATATTTACGTATATTCATCAAAACTTTACGAAGTTCATATTATAAATATAAAAAATCAATATTTGATTTTTTCTAAGAGTAGAACTCATTATAAAACTATAAATTGTCAAAGAAACTATAAAGACCTAGTGTAGGATTAAATCGTAATTGATACGTTCAACTTCAGTTATGTAGGATATGTGTTTTTTGAAGTGCTTCAAATTGAATTTTGTCTCAGATCCTTGATATCTGAGACCATGTTGAAAAGTTAGCTCATCATGCTCCTTGAGAAATAGTGCAAACTTTTTAATATCATCTTCTAACTCTGAAATATCATCCACATCATCTATCATAGTTTGAATCGTGAAGTTTTCGATGTCGTATGAACAGCCTAATCCTTCTCGTTTGTTGCAAGAGAAATCAGAGACTTCTACTAAGATTGATTCGCAACCTTTGAGGATTTCAGCTAATTCCACTAGGTTATTGACGTAGAACTGCAATTTGATTTGGAAGTAATGTTGCATTTTTATAGCAGTTATCTTTATGGTAGTGCGTCGAGATAATAGATAACATTAGTAATTTACCTTTTTTATGAATCAATTTTGGATTTTATCTAAGAGTATAACTAATTATAAAACTAATGAATTTTCAAAGAAATTATAAAATTATAAAAACAAAGCAATTTAAACAGAGAATGTTTTCGGACTTAAAGGAGCAATTCTCAATTCCTCTTATTCAAAAGAATCTTTTGAATAAATGTTGCGCAGACTTTGACGCATCATCAAACAGATGATACATCTAAATCAACGACGCCGACGACATCGACTTTTTTTGTGAACGTATTATAATTTGTCTGAGGATTCATGTTGAAATTCCCTAATATACCTTTGGTAGCTGGTGGTGGATCAGGGCAATTGTTGAAAGTTACCATAAATGAATCTAAGATAATATATATCACATAATTTTGAATATAAATCAATTTTGGATTTTATCTAAGAGTATTATTATGTAATTATTCCGATAATTACATAATATTTTTTTAAAACAAAGCAATTTAATATCTCTTTCAAATTATTATTTTGAATTGTTTGAAAGAGATATGTAATATCTCTTTCAAATCATTATTTTGAATTGTTTCTCGTTCATATTTTTGTAAGATGTCCTCAATTTTACCTAAAGAATTTTCATTTAATAACTTATTAATGAAGGCATGCACAACGCTGTTGATGTAACACTTTTCCGGATCGACATACTTTCCTGTGATGTCTGGTATACATTCTGGTATACAAATAGATTCTCCGGCAATTTCGCGCAACAAATCAACCACAAATTTCCATTGTTTCTTTGAAATAGTAAGAAAACATTGATCTTCTTCTTGGTTGAAAAAGAGGGTAGTCATATTGAAGACAGTTATGGATCTTTAGTAGATATAAAAAGATCAATTTGGGATTTTATCGAAGAGTTAATTGGATATACCATCTAATTTGCTATTATTCGGTGTTACAGTATTATATGCCATAGCCATTGATTGATCTGTATCTAGGGGATTATTATTAACAGTTGATAAATTTTGTGCTGAATTTGATGGATAATAAGGATTTAATCCAACGGCTTTAGTAGTAGTTGCTGCTGGGAATGGATTTGTCGATTTTATTGGTGATGTGGTGGTTGATGGCATTGGTGATGGTGATGTTGCTGCAGGTGTTGATAAAGCCGATTGTGTTGATGTGCAGGTAGGTGTTAAACCATCAATAATGTTAAGATAGCGATTTTTATTAGGAACTAAATAATTAGAATTTCTATCTATATCATAAAACATCCAATTAATATTATTAAGAAACCAATCTTTAATACTTACTGTATTATTACGTGTCATACTTTCATCATTCGTTTGACTTGGACTATTATCATATTTAGCCCAATTTAATGGTTTTTGTGTTTTACCTCTTTCATTGATTTGTCCCGAATTATTCAATTGTGAATTTATTCTCCAATTTAATGGACTATCTATATCCGCATTAGCTATATCTAAACAGACTTTATCTTGACGAGCTGCTGGACTGGCGAAATATTCTTGATAAACTGGATCTTGCATGGGTATATCATAAATTGGTTGACCTTGCAAATATCTATTAAAATTTTGTAAATGGATTGATGGTAAATCTTCCTGATCATATCGGAATAAACTTAACCAATTAGTGTAATCTCCTATTGTCATATTTTCAAATTTAGCACGTTTTTGAAATTTAATTATTTGAGCCGGTGTCATCTCCGATAAATTCTTATAATAATTCGGTCTTATTGTTGTTGTTGCTGTTGTAGTATTATCATTTGATGCTTTGATATCAGTATCACTTATACCATTCCTTTGATCAGTTGTTTGACAATTTGATGATTTAGTAGTCGGTGTCGATGGTGTCGTTGGATTTGATGGATTTGATGAAATAGTTGATGAAGTTGGAGTAGATGGAGTAGGGATTGCTGGAGTAGTAGATGATGCTGGTGGAGTAGTAGAATGTTGAGATGAACTTGATCCGGGAGTAAAAGATTCATTAATTGGACCTAATGAAAAATATAATAAAAAGAAGATTAACATAGCTACAATAATATATAGACATAATTGTCTATTATCTTTGGTTAACTTCATATATATTTATTCAAGGTTATTTTAGCAACAAATCTTTTTAATTATTTGCTTAAAATATAATATAATAATGTGGTTTAATAATAAAAATTCACCAATCTTATTGAAATTTTTACTTACATCTATTTTAGTTCTTGGTTGTCTTATCTGGGGCATCATCGGCGTTTCAGGATTTAATATTGTTAGTCGTGGTGCTAGAGCAATTAATCTTCCAATACTTAGTCGTATAATTTATACTGTTTTTGGGTTAGCTGCAATTTTATTTTTATTGGAGTTTTATAATAAAGAAACTTTTATTCCTTTTCTTGATACAACTGTTTTACCTACTCATTTACTTAATATTACTAATCCATTAGATTCTAATATGGAAGTATCTTTGACTCCTAAAAAAGGTATAACTCATGCAGTTTTTTGGGCTGCTATGCCAGAAAATGAATCTGATGACGGTGTTGATGTTAATGATGCTTTTGGAGATTATTCAAATGCTGGAGTAGCCGAAATTAATGATGATGGTAAAATAATTCTTAAATTTAAAAAACCCATTTCATACAAAGTTAATGGACAATTATTAGATCGTCATGTCCATTATAGATATGTATTAAGTGATAAAATGTTAGATAAAGTAAGAACTGTTAATATTTAAACTATTAATATTTAATAGCTTATAATTTTTATTGATTAGCTAATTATGCGCATATAACTAGCTAATTGATTATAACCTTGAGATATTTCACATGAAATAATATTAAAAATTTGACCAATCATCATTTCTTTAATATAATTATCAATTTTATTTATGACTATTGTAGGATAATATGATGGGAAAAAATTTTTATCAATTAATATTATTTTTTCTGTATTTTCAATATAAATTTCAAGGGTTTCCGCTAATATAACTGTTTCAGAAATTATTAATATTTTATTATTTATACATGAGACTAGTAAATATTTTTTTTCATCACATACTATAAACCAATAATCTTTATTATTTATCCAATAACACATATTGGTGTTAGGGTTATCTTCAGAATAATATGATATCATATTACCTCCATAGTCATTATTAAAATTTGTTGTTGATTTATAACAAAATTTCATATTTTTAAAATAATCAAATTCTAAACGATATTTCATAAAATGTTCAGGATTATCTCCATATCCTGAATTCCATGATCCAAAAAAGGCTTTTCTTCCATAAATGTTTCGTCGACAACGTCGATCTTCAGATGTTTTTGCAAGTATATCATAAGAACGTCCATATGATATTAATTCCGCAAAATCTGTTGCTTTTTGCCAATTTATCATGATTAGTTATTACAATCGAATCAAATTTTATCAAAGGTAATTACAATAAATTTGATTATATCTATATATTATATTTATAATATGCAGTTTGTTCAAGAATATGATGTATTAGAACCGGGATTACAAAATGCTATTTGTGATTATATGCGAGCTGATAAAAGACCTTTTGATGAATCATTAATTTATGATTCAGTAACAGAAATAAAAAGTGTTGCAATGGATGAAAGAGTTTCCAGCTATAAAACATTTGTAGATGAAAAATTATTTAATTTATGTGGTAAATATATCGATATTATTAATCAAAGGAATAAATATATTCATTATATATTATGTAAAAATGATGTTACCTATATCAAATATGAAAAAGGTGGTTATTTTAAGAGTCATGAAGATTATTTAAGTTTAACCTCAAATATGATGGAAGAATATACTTTATTGATGTGTGTCGATGCTAATTGTATAGGTGGTGAAACTATGTTACATATAAATGATTTTTTTCATCATGCTAGTAAGAGTAGTATTACTCCATTAAATTCATTGATATTTCGTAAGGATATTATACATGAAGGTATAATAATAAAAGAAGGATATAAGGAAATAATGACATTAAATTTATGGGGTATATCAAAGAATAATAATATGGTAGTAGTAATTAGTTTTGATAAATACTTTAAAAATGATACAAGAAAATATGTGATACCGGTTGATAATATATTAAAATTACAAGATAATTTATTAAAAACATTTATAAATTTTACATTAACCGAAAATCCTAAACAACAAATTTTAGTTTTTGATTCTAGTTATTCTTATGAAGAATTCAATATTATATATAAAATTTATAATAATAATGTTGTTAATAATTCTGAATTTGAAAAATATAAACCTATAATTGATTTTTATCTCTTTAATTGGAAAAATTTGCTTATAAAAAATCTTCTAAATATTGAACGTGTTATAGATAATGAATATCTACCTATATCAAAAAATGAAGATTTAATTCTGTTTGGTGATAATAATTCATATGTGGTATTTTTAGATAATGTAAAAAAATCCTTATTACCATATATGCCTTTTCAAATGATTTTAATTGAAGGAGGTCATTTAAATTTTGAAGGATGGTCGGATAGAGAACCTGAACAAATATCAATGCAACCTGTATGTATGTCATTTTCAGAAAAAAATAATATATATGAAATTTGTAATATTATCAAAGGAACAGATCTTACAAGTATAAATTATTTCGATAAATTAAAAGAAAATAGTGAATTAGATGATGGTGTGTCAGTATATAACTCAGCTAAAAAGTCATACGATAAATTTGTAAAATCTGCAAATAATGATAAATTACTTTTATTTGGAAACGCGTATGATGAATATGAATGTACAGCTATTACATTAGCTGATGAAGATCTGTATACATTTAATTCTACTCGACTTTTTTTTGATCTCAAGGTATGTTTAGATTATACTTTCAGTTTAGTTGATTTAATTGATCTAATAATTGGAGATGATAATCCAATTAAGGTATGTAAATGTGATTATCCGATGATTGATGTTGAAGATTCTGATTCTGATTCTGATTCAGAATCGGATAAATTCAAAATTGTTCAATATAATAAATATTATTATATTGATGATGAGAATGAATTAGCTATTACACCTTCACATTTTCCGATGATTTTGGGGAAAATGAAACAGATAAATTTATATCAAACAGTTATTTCAAAGTTAAATGATATAAATTTTAATTTACCACAACAAACGAAAAATCTTAATCATTTTTTTTGTAATGAAAGTGTTTATGGTAATTTTACTTTTCTTACCGTTTATGGTTTCATGAAAATGGAATAAATTATTCTTTGAATTTATTCTTTGATTTATAAATTCTTTGTTTTATAAATTCTTTGTTTTATAAAATCTTTGTTTTATAAAATCTTTGTTTTATAAAATCTTTGTTTTATAAAATCTTTGTTTTATAAAATCTTTGTTTTATAAAAATCTTTGTTTTATAAAATCTTTGTTTTATAAATTCTGGTGATTTATTGAATAATATTTCAAGTTAAAAATCTGCTACAATCGATTTCATTGGAACGAATCTATATGCGGACTAAAGTAATTGAAAAAGATTCAAATATGATCTATTTCAATGTCATGAATGATTAGGTTTACCAATTAGTCTGAAAAAGATCAACGGCAATCCAATTTGAATTATATTAGTCGATTATTTATAGTATAACTAATTTAAAATCGACTAATATAATTCAAATTGGATTGCCGTTGATCTTTTTCAGACTAATTGGTAAACCGAATTAAAGTTATAATTTGTAATAGATCATCTTTGAATCTTTTTCAATTATTTTAGTCCAAATTTTATAAAACTAAGAATTTATAAATTCTTTTTTTATATTTTATTTTTCACCATAACTCGATATAATCATTAAGAATTACTTGAAAATCCGTACTTTATGATTTCTTTAAATCTTTGATATTTTGTTTTTCACCATCACTCGTTATAATCAGTAGAAATTACTTGAAAATACATACTTTATGATTTCTTTAAGTCTTTGATATTTTGTTTTTCACCATAACTCGTTATAATCATTAAGAATTACTTGAAAATCCATACTTTATGATTTCTTTAAGTCTTTGATATTTTGTTTTTCACCATCACTCGATATAATCAGTAGAAATTACTTGAAAATTCATACTTTATGATTTCTTTAAGTCTTTTAAATTTTGTTTTTCACCATCACTCGATATAATCATTAAGAATTACTTGAAAATCCATGCTTTATGATTTCTTTCAAAACACTTAGATATTTAATTATTTCAAAGTGTTTTTAAATTTATATAAATTCTTTAGTTTTATAAATTCTTTTTTTTAAATTCTTGTTTTATAGTTTTTATAAATTCTTAGTTTTGATATTTTGTTTTTCACCATCACTCGATATAATCATTAAGAATTACTTGAAAATCCGTACTTTATGATTTCTTTAAGTCTGTGATATTTTGTTTTTCACCATCACTCGATATAATCATTAAGAATTACTTGAAAATCCGTACTTTATGATTTTTTCTAAGTCTTTGATATTTTGTTTTTCACCATCACTCGATATAATCATTAATAATTACTTGAAAATCCGTACTTTATGATTTCTTTTAAGTCTTTGAATTTTGTTTTTCACCATCACTCGATATAATCAGTAGAAATTACTTGAAAATCCGTACTTTATGATTTCTTTCAAAACGCTTAGATATTTAATTATTCAAAGTATTTTTAAAATTTATAAATTCTTTAGTTTTATAAATTTATTGTTTTATAAATTTATTGTTTTTTAAAATTCTTGTTTTATAGTTTTTATAAATTCTAGTTTTGTTTTTCACCATCACTCGATATAATCAGTAAAAATTACTTGAAAATCCTTACTTTATGATTTCTTTAAGTCTTTGATATTTTGTTTTTCACCATCACTCGATATAATCATTAAGAATTACTTGAAAATTCGTACTTTATGATTTTTCTAAGTCTTTAAGAAATTGTTTTTCACCATCACTCGATATAATCATTAATAAATACTTGAAAATTCCTACTTTATGATTTTTCTAAGTCTTTAAGAAATTATTTTTCACCATCACTCGATATAATCATTAATAAATACTTGAAAATTCATACTTTATGATTTTTCTAAGTCTTTAAGAAATTATTTTTCACCATCACTCGATATAATCATTAATAAATACTTGAAAATTCCTACTTTATAATGTTCTAGTCTTTGAGAAATTGTTTTTTCACCATCACTCGATATAATCAGTAATATTTATTGGAAACCTCGTACTTTATGATTTCTTTAAAAACACTTATATATTGATTTAATTATTTTTTTAAATAAATTAATAAAAAATATTGATTAGATAATTTATATATTAAAAATATATAAATTATAAATAATATATAAATTAAATGAAATGTTTAAAATGTAATGAATATATATATGATTTAAGAAATTACAAAGAACATTTACAATCAAGGAAACATAATATAACATCAGATATAGAGTTGCAGGAGATAATTGATACCACTCCTCAAGAAAAAAAAAGATATAAGTGCGAACATTGTCATGAACATTTTTCAACTAAGCATTATTTACTTGAACGTCATAATTGTAGAATAAGTGATATATTAAATGAAAAAAAGGGATTACCTATATTTTTAGAAAAAAAACCTATTAATAATTCTAGTGTGGATAATAGCAATAATATAATTAATAGTAATAATACCACTACCAATAGTATTAATATAAAAAATAAAAAAGAACTTGTAAATGAAACAATAGAACAAATAGTATTGGAAACACTTACCTTTATTCATTATAATGAACAATATCCTGAAAACCATAATTTATTAATATTGGATAATGAAGATTGTCCATATCAAATTAAAGTGGAAAATACCTGGGTACGAACTAATAATATGCCAATTATATATATTCATATGTTAAAAATTAAAACATATATAATAATGTCATTAACGAAATATATGAAAGCACATAATAAAGAGAAAGAATTTTCAGTTATAATTTCAGAATTTGTAAAATCTTTAGAAAATATAAATCAAGATTATTAACTAATCTAATTATACATATTAATCATTACTTTGATCAACATGAAAATCTTGATATAGAACTTTATCAAATTGTACATCTTTGATATTATCATTTTCATCTATATTTTGTATAGGGGTTAATAATGTTCTTTGTTTATAATTTTCTCCTGATTCTCCTGGTATAAAATCAAAGATCCATACTTCCCATCTATTATTAATACATCCCCAATATGGAAATGCCGAATATGGTTTAGATATACAATTATAACTAGAAAATACATTTAGAAAATCAGCCATGGATTTTACTTTATCTTGCGTCCATATAATATCATTCATATAATTAATTTTTTTTAATTCTTCATTACTTATTATTCCAATAGTTGATAATAAATTACATCTTAATAACTTATAAGTAACTAAATATGGAGATTTTTGTTTATTATATTCATTTACTAATATTCTATCAAAATTATCCATACAAAATAAATAATCATCCTCCGAAAATATATAATAATCATATTCTTCTTTATAATAATTTACTACAGTATGCCATGATCCAAATGATAATCCATTATTTGGTTTATACATATAAGTAATTCCAGTATTTTTATCCTCTTTAATTTCTATTTCAGTTCTATTATCTTCAGCTATAGCAAAAACAATTCTCGATAAATCATGTTTATATTTAAGTAAAAATCTTTCTTGTGTTCTCATTAAATTATGTATTGTATCATTATTTGTTCTCTCACCAAAATAAAAAGCTACAACCATACATACTTTTGATTTATTTAATTTCTTTGATTCTATAAGATTTTTAAATATATATTGTGATCCATGATAAATAAAACTATCAATTCTTAGTTTATTAATATTTATTTTATTTATTTTTAAATGATAATCTCCTTTGACTTCTGATTGAATTATTTGTTTTTCATATATGTCCAAATATGAGAAACATTCTGAATATATATCCATAACTTTGCTGTTACCACAAGCAAATAAATCATAGGTTTGTTTATCATATCCTCTGAAAAACTTTAAATTTAATATATTTAATTTATTCATATCATAACCATTTAAATCCATTTGGTGTTCAAATCCTATACTTGGATCCATTCTAATAACACAATCATATTTTTCATTATTTATTAATTCATAATGTTTCCTTAAAAGATTTGCTTTCATTAAAGCATAATACATTGGGTCATTTGTAATATTATTATTATTATTACCTGGATGATATTGAAGTTTAGTTGATCCTGACATTATCATTTTTAAATTTATCATCTTTAAAAAATTTTTCTTTATTTCATATGTATCATTTTCCCATATATACATAAAATAATCTACTTTATGATTTAGTAAATGCATTGTATTTATATGATGATTGAAACATATTTCAAAGTTATCAGGTAAGAATCCTGAATAACATATCGCTATTTTCATTTTATATTTTTAATTCTTTAATTCTTTTTATATATAAATTTCTTTGTTTTAAGAAATTTCTTTGTTAATTATTTATAGTATTAAATTAATTAGTTTATATTAGTTTTAATTATAGTTGGTAAACCATAATTAAATGTGTGTAAATGTCTTTGATAATATTTAATTAATTGAATGCATCAGTCTAAGACAAAGTAAATCAGTCCCTCGCCTAAAGACTCCTCCGGCGACCCTATTCAATGGAGAATATCCATCAATTTTATTATAAAGAATTTGATAAATTATAATAAAATATCTACTTATTCTCCATTGAATAGGGTCGCCGGAGGAGTCTTTAGGCGACGACCCACCGAGGGACTGATTTACTTTGTCTTAGACTGATGCATTCAATTAATTGTTTAAAGATCAAAGACATTAAAACAATTAATACTGGTTTACCAACTAGATATTATATGATCTATTATAATTCAACTAATTATAATAGTCGATTTTGTTGTAAAACCAAGAAGAAAACAAAGAATTATATAAATTTATTAAAAAAGAATTATTTATAAAAAAACAAAGAATTATTTATAAAAAAAACAAAGAATTATATAAAAGAATTATAAAAAAAAACAAAGAATTTTTATTAGTGAGAATTTAAATTTTATATTCGAGATGTTTTAAGTTGGTGAACTTTGGATGTTTAATATTATCATGTTCATCTATGAATTGAATTGCGCATAATAAGATACGATTTTTATAACTTTCGTCTGTTTCTCTTGGGGTATAATCATATAACCAAACATCCCATATATTTTCAGCTTTTCCGAGTCCCCAATATGGAAAAGCTGAAAATAATTTAGAAATGGGATTAAAACTTGAAAAAGCATTTAAGAAAAACCACATAGAATCTGTTTTATCTTTGGTCCATGTAATATTATTAAAATAATTTATTTTTTCTAATTCTTCAGAACTTGTTATTCCGATTGTTGATGTTAAAACAGCTCTCATTAATTTATATGTTACCATATATGGAGATCTTTGTTTTTTAAATTCATGTACTAATATTTTATCAAAATGATCCATACAAAATAAATAATCATCCTCACAAAATATATAATAATCATATTCCTTTTTATAATAATTTACAACAGTATGCCATGATCCAAATGATAAACCATTATTTGGTTTATAAAAAAAAGTAATACCTGTTTTAATATCTTTTTCTATTTTAATTTCATTTCTATGATCTTCGGCAATAACAAAGACAATATTAGATAAATTATGTTTATATTTATTTAAGAATCTTTCATGGGTAGGTATTAAATTATGTATTGTTTCATTTTTAGTTCTTTCACCAAAATAAAAAGCTACAATTAAACATATTTTGGTGTTTGTTTCATTCATTATATCATTATTATTATTTTTAATGTAAGTATCATCATATAAAATAAAACTATCCATATCTAATTTATTTTGAATGATGTTATTTATTTGTAAATGATATTCGCCTATTTTATCTACTTCTATTTTATTAATCTCTTGATATAAATCAAAATAGTCATAACATACGGAATATATATCCATTATATTAGTATTACTAAAGGCTAAATAATTATAAAAATTTAAATTATATCCTCTATGATTTTCTTTTTTCAATATATTTAATTTATTCATATCATACATATTTAAATCTATTTGATATTCGAAACCTATGTTAAAATCTAATCTAATTACACAATCATATTTTGTTTTTGTAACTAATTGAAAATTTTTTCTCAATAAATCAGCTTTCATTACACAATAATATATATTATTGTTATTTTCATATGAATCAACCAATATGGTTTTAGGTCTTATATGTTCATTTATATAATTTTTTTGTCTTTGAAAATTTTCAGTGTTTGATGTGTGTATAAAATAATCAACATCATTTTGATATAAATGTAAAACATATGAATGATGTTGATAACATAATTCAAAGTTATCTCCTAATATCCCAGAATAACATACTGCTATTTTCATTCTATTATAATATATTATATCTAATAATTTATTTTTATAATATATTATATCTAATAATATATTGATTTGGAAAAAGTTTATTCAGTCCTAAAATTAACTTATATTGATTTTAGGACAAATCTTTGATAGCGTTGATAGCGTTGATAGCATTGAGAGCGTTGGGAGCGTTGGGAGCATTGATAGCGTTGATAGCATTGATAGCGTTGGGAGCATTGATAGCGTTGATAGCGTTGGGAGCCTTCCGGCGGACCGACCTTAGTCTCAGAGACCCCTAAATAAGACTAAGATCGGTCCGCCGGAAGGCTCCCAACGCTATCAAAGCTATCAAAGCTATCAACACCATTAAATGACTTTAAATAGCATTGATAGCGTTGGGAGCCTTCCGGCGGCGAGACCCCTGGGCGAGCCAGTGGACCGATCTTAGTCTTATTTAGGGGACTCTAAGTCATAGATCGGTCCGCCGGAAGGCTCCCAACGCTATCAAAGCTATCAAAGCTACCAACGCTATCAACGCTATCAACGCTATCAATGCTATCAGCTATCAATATTTAGTAGATTATATTGATTTAGGGACATTATAATGAAAATATTGATTATAAATATGTGGAATTATTGATGCTTATTGTATTTTTAATATCATTTAAAAGGGATTTATAATGTTTAAAAGAAAAGTTGAACCTTTAATTGATGATTTTTTTAAAATATATAGATATATTGATAAAATAGATAAAGGATTTTATTCAACTGTTTATACTGTTCAACATGTTATAAGTAATGATAAATATGCTTTAAAATTATTATCTGAATCACATTATGATTCATCATGTTTAAATAATAATTCTAAACAAGATGATATTAAATATCATTGGTTTAAAGAATATGAAATAGTACAGAAACTAAATCATCCTAATATTATTAAAATTGATCAAATATTCAAAGTTAGGTGGAATAATATGATTAAGAATTGTTTATTACTCGAATATGTTCCTGGTAAAACTCTTCAAAAATATATTCTTGCACATGGACCCATTGTTAATCTTGATGAATTTAATAAAATAATAAAACAATTACTTTCAGCACTTAATTATATTTTCAATCAGGGTATTGTTCATCGAGATATTAAATCCGAAAATATAATGTATCATGATGGATTAATTAAACTTATAGATTTTGGATTAGCTAATTATTATAGAACTCCTCCCTCTTCAGAATATAAACCTATTGATCTTTCCAAAAAAGCTGGTACTGTATTGTATATGGCTCCTGAATTAATTTTTTCACTTATTTTCGATTTGCAACAATTACCTAAATGTGATATCTGGAGTCTTGGAGTAGTATCTTATTATATTATAAGTGGCAAATTACCTTTCGTCGCCCCCACATTATTAGAATTTAAGAATGTAATTATGACAGGAATATATACACCAATTGAAAATATAGATAAATCAATAGAATATTTAATTAGTAAATGTTTAGTGATTAATGCGGTGGATAGATTTGATATCGATCAATTATTAATGATTTACATGCAAAAAAATCAATAGAATAATTAGGAACTAAATTTTCAAGTATTAAACATAGATCAACGAAAAAAAATTTGATTTTGATGAAAGCTTTGTTTGAATTTATCTTAAAAACAAAAACACTCAAAAAAATTATCAACAGTATAAAAGTTTCCCAACTTATATAATTATAGAAAAAACAAAAATGCCAGCAACAGCAGAAAAATGTGTCAAAGTATGCATCCAGAAAATCAAAGAAACCTTCGATGGTTTCGGTGAGGAAGCCGTAGAAGAATTCTACAAAATTATGATCGATGAAGTTCGCGGTTTCGGCGAAACTGTTCGTAAAGAAGCTATGGCTAGTGCCGCTGTTGGTGGTGCCAGTTCAGAACCAGAGAAACCTCGTCTTCGTCGTGTTAATAACTACACACTCTTCGGTACATCATTCCGTAAAGAACATCCCGAAATTAAAGAAGATATGTTTAAACGCATTGCGGAAGAATGGAAAACTCTCAGCGATTCAGATAAAGAAGGTTGGAAAGCAAAGGCCGAATCCGAAAACACTCGTTTGAAAGAGGACTACGTTAAGGAACACGGTGAACCTCCAAAGAAACGCAAGAGCAAAAATCGCCCAAAGACCACTAATCCATTCCAAGAATACGTTAAGGAATTCCGTTCAAAGAATCCTAAAGTTGGTCACAAGGAAGTCTTTCGTGAAGCCTCTAAAGCTTGGAAGAAATTAAACGAAAAGCAAAAGAAGAAATATGTTGATTCTGCGGATACATTACGCACAGAATACAAGGCCACTTGGGAAGAGGAACAAAAGAACAATCCTCAACCCGTTGAAGACACAGTCGCTGAAAAAGGAAAGAAACGTGAACAAAAACCACGTCCAAAGACTCGTTCAGGTTATATTCTCTTCGGTAATCACTGGCGCGCAAAATTAAATACCGAAAAACTCAACGGTAAAGAAGCTATGTCCGCTTTAGCTAAAGCTTGGAAAGAACTCAGCGAAAAAGATCAAGCTAAATACAATGCTGATGCCGAAAAAGACAACAAAAAAATTGTTGATGCTTTCCTCAAAGAAAATCCTGAATCAGAATGGGCCACCAAAAAACGTGGTACCACTGAGGTAAGCACCGCTTAAATTACCAAAAAAAATTCTATGATATTAATTACTAAATAATCATTAAAAAACATAAAAACATAAACAATTAAACTATAATAATAATACAATTATTATTGAAAAAAATAAAAATAAGAAAAAATCATATAATGAAAAAAAATCATATTATAATTAAAATTAAAAAATCATATAATAATTAAAATGCAAAAATCATATAATAATTAAAAAAAATATATAAAAATATTAAATAAAAAAAAAGAAAATTGTGTATTACTGTGTATATAAATATATATTCCTAAATATTTAGGAATATATATGACTTTGTGAGCTTGTTTTATAATGATTGAAATCTATTACATTATTATAAATGATTATTGGAATTATTGGTTTAGGATTTGTAGGAGAAGCAATTGAATATAGTTTTAATAAAAAGAATATTAATTTAGTACTTTATGATAAATTTAAAAAAGGCGGCATAGGTAATTTTAACGATATTCTTATTTCAAATATCATTTTTTTATGTTTACCCACTCCTTTCTCTAATAATACAAAATCATATGATCTTTCATCACTTTCCGAATCTCTTTCTCTCTTAGCACAAAATCAATATAAAGGAATTATTATAATTAAAAGCACAGTCCAACCTGGCGCTTGTCAAGATTTTGCTAACCAATTTAATCTTAAAATAATTCATAATCCAGAATTTTTAACAGCTCGCACTGCAAAATTTGACTTCGATAATCAATCTCATATTGTTTTAGGATCTACTAATACAATTCTTCCAGATTCTGATCTCACTTTAATAATTAATTTTTATAATCAATACTATCCAAAGGCTCATATTAGTACATGTACTTCAGGAGAATCGGAATCAATGAAAATATTTGCTAATTCTTTTTACGCCGTTAAAGTTCAATTATTCAACGAATTTTATCTTCTCTCTCAAAAACAAAATTTTAATTTTCCTACAATTATTGATATGATGGTACTTAATGGTTGGATCAATCCTATGCATACCAAAGTTCCTGGTCCTGATGGTAAACTTAGTTATGGTGGAGCTTGTTTTCCCAAAGACACTCAAGCTCTATTAGCTTTAATGCAACAATATGATATACCTTGTCAAGTATTAAATGGATGTGTACAAGAAAGATCTATTATGAGACCAGATGATTAATCAACTATATAATTTTTAATATTCCATCTAAATTTCTTTCCATAAGCATCTAAATCTCGCGAATTTCTTAAATCACTATCTCGAATATCAGCTATAACTAAATTGGGTTGCATAATTATACATTGTCGTCCATGTCGTTTTTGTAATGTCTTTAATGTTCCAGAATCAAATGGCATGTCAAATTTTGATATTTCTTCTAATATTTCTCTATATAAACTATGATGAATTGCTACTGCAAATGCTCCATCCGCAGTTCCCATCGGAAAATAATATTTGGGACGAAATTCAACATGATTCCAATTATGTTGTGTTGCACCTAAATATAATAATTTCCAATTCTTTGGCACTGTTGATGGTATTCTCAAAAATTCATTTATAAAATTTTTATGTACCAATAAATCATCTTGTAATACCAATATACTATGATATTTCTTCTTCATTGCATCCTTTATCATTCGATACATTGATTTTAGAATAGCCCAACTTCCTGCTGATCCTATCGCTTTTCGATGATATCTCATTTTTTCATTATATGTCATTCTTGATCTTCGATAATTACACCATTCATCGTAATGTGGTTTTTCTTTTCCATCTAAGGCCGTAAATTTAGTCCAATTATAAATTCCCATCATATTTAAAGCTTTTTTCATTGCTGCTAAACGATCAGGTCTTCTTTCTAAATTTAATACATATGTATGACTGAAATAAAAATTTAATGTTAAACTCTTCTTTAATACATTATTTTGCAATTTTCTCATTTCTTCAGGAAATTTTGATGGTAATATCAAACTGTTTTTCTTACTTTGTTCACTATTTATTATCTCTTGATATAATTGCGCTAAATCTTGATCTACATATTCCTTCAAACTCATTTTTGATTTTGAATTTAATTTCTCCAAAAATTCCTGATATATATCCATTTTTTATATATCTAAATATATATTTTATTACGATTCATATTAGAACTTTTTAAACCACCTAATCAAACCAAATATCATTTCAAAGTAAAAATTCATTGATGTTTAAATTAATCCATTATATCGTAAATCAGCTAATGATAATGTTGACATAATATTTTCCATATTGAAATTTTCATTTGATTTAAATATTGCTTTATTTTCATTTGCCGGATCCATGGGAAATGTTACTTTTAAACTACCTGGAGTCATATAATTCTTTGGCATTATGGCATATGTATTTTCACTATAATATACCATAGACCATCCTTCTACTGGATGCATATTAGACCATTTACCATTTAAAATATCTCCAACTTTAATATAAATATCTGAACCATCTTGATCATCTGCCATTAAAGACCAACTCCAACTAATATTAACTTTTCCATTATATTTTTCAATTATCATTGGTATTAAATGATATGTTACTCGAACTGATACTTTTTCCTCATATTTCCCATTTACAAACATTTCGATTGCATGTAATTTACATATTGTATCCTCTTCTTCATTTACTGAATATGTTATTCGACCTTTGTTCATAATTTCTATCATTAATTGATATAATTCTTTAATATTTAAACGGTCCGTATAGAAAAATTCATTTATTAATTGATCCCAATTATCAATTATACCTTTCCAACTTCCTGAATATATTGACATAATTGCTAAATAATCACTAATTTCTGGATTGGTTAATGCTAACATTCCAATCATTATAAAATCCTCTACATCCTCAGGATCAATTACCACCAAATTATTATCCGGAATTATCCCTTTAATAACACAATTTATAATATAATACATAAATGCACTTGGTTTATTAATTTTCCCTTGAAATTCATGAAATCTTTTTATTTGAAGATTTTTATTTGTATTATATTCAGCTATTTCTTCCATTTTCTTTGTTAATAGTTATTATTATCAAAGAAATTTTCAATTTTAATCAAATCAATTTTTACTCATATAAATCTATCATTTTATCATTTAAAAGGTTCTTTTAAACATTATTACTCTTTTGGCCAATCAAAATCAGGTAAAGTTTTTGTCACAATATCATTAACTGTTGTAATATCAAATTCATCCAGCTTTATAAGACAATATTTTTTATCATATCCACGATATCCACGATTACAATAAATATAAATACCTTCATTATTGAGCTTCATTGTATACATTCCACACCGATAATTAAAACATGTACCTCCTCCACAATCATCACCTTCAACATATTCCCATTTTCCTGGTAAACCCAGACTTTTAATTATATGATTAGTCTGATTCCATACTTCTTGCATTGTTGGATATTCAATATAATGCTCCATTTGTAATTACAAACTTTTGATTTTCAAATCAAATCAATTTTTTGTAAACAACCTATTGTAAATATGATCTACTCATTACATGTGCAACTGTTGTTTGTTCGGATGAAAATTGTGATCCACCTGTTTGATTATTAGTTTCAGGAATATTACTTGATATAATAATTCCACAATAATGTACCGGATTTTGATGATAATTAGTTTTTTTGTATATTCCTAATATTTCAGCTTCATTTATCATAAATGCCATATTCTTCCAAAATTCAGGACTATGATTATATGAACTTGAATATATATGTGCTAATTCATGTATAGCCACATACATCAAAGTATTCATATCTACTAAATTATTTTTTTCGGATCTTAAACAAATAACCATAGTTTCACCTTTATTTATAGTATAAGAAGTATGTGAACTATCTCCTTTTTCTGGATTAGCTTCTTGTAAAACTGTGTTTTTAAAACGTCTTTGCATCCTTTCCACTTTTGGATCATTCGGATATTTTTTTAACATATAATTCACTAATTTATCCAATTTTTGTCTTATCTGTACTAATGTATCTAATGATTCATATCTTGCAGGAGAATATTGTTCTATATGATATTCTTTATCATCTACTTTAAACTTTATATACTGATTATTTGTATATAGCAATATAAATACTACCACTATTAATAATATTAGGATATATAGCCACATCTATAATATTGAACAAGAATATATAATACTTATCATTAAAAATGTCATATAATTTTAGTCCTTTGATGGATACATTGATATTAGAAACTGACGCAGCTCAAAATATACCTCTCTTTTGGGATTCGTTTCCCAAAATTAATTGGAGTAATACTCTCATCAATTTTATCATCCCTTTTTTCATTTTCCTACTTATCGCATTTATGTTAAAATCTAAATATGATCATAAAAAAGAACTTAATGATGAATATTTAATCTTTTGATTGATCATCTAATTGCAATATAAATAAATAATTTATTTTATAATTATATAAAATGGAAGAAGATTTTGATGAATTTATTGACAATAAATATAATTTTGGCATCGCTGGACAAATTATTTGGTTTACACATATTATTATCGGCTTAATATTAGCCTATACTGGTTATCTTATTTATTATCAACAATCTATTAATAAAAATATTGGTCTCTTATTCATGTTTTGTGGTATTATTGCTATATTATATCATGCTTATTTATGGTATATGAATGCATAAATGTATTATAATATAAAATTTGATGTTTTTTTTTGATATTTTTAATTAAACATATCAAAAAAAAGCTTATAAATGATTAAAGTTTGTACAGTTGAAGAATATCTGATTAAAGTTTGGACGGATGAAACATATCCATCTGATCCAGCTTGGGATTTACCTCAATTCAAAAAATTCCCTTTTGAATTAGATAATTTTCAAAAGTATGCTATTAAAGCCATTATTGAGAATGAAAATGTTCTTGTAACTTCTCAGACTGGTTCTGGTAAAACAGTTTGTGCTGAATTTGCTATTTATCAAGCTTTAGAACAAGGAAAAAAAGTGATATACACTAGTCCCATTAAATCTTTATCTAACCAAAAATTTAATGAATTTAATAAAAAATTCGGCGACGGAAATATGGTAGGTATTTTAACTGGAGATATTAAATATAATCCTGATGCACCTATTTTAATTATGACTACCGAAATTTTACGCAATTTATTATACAAAGATGAAATTAAAATAGATGATAATAATACTCTTAAACTTAATATTAAACAAGATGTTAGTATCGTTATTTTTGATGAAGTACATTATATTAATGATAAGGACCGTGGTAAAGTTTGGGAAGAATGTATTATTCTGTTACCTAAAGAAATTTTATTAGTCATGTTAAGTGCTACTATTAATAAAGCTCCTGAATTTGGATTATGGATTCAAACTATTAAAGATCGTAATTTAAATTTAGTCGGTAACAAAAAAAGAGTAATTCCTCTAAAACATTATTATTTCATGACTCTAAAAGGTATCA
>Ga0302280_1001125_pt1 | contig 22690 bp, 16 predicted proteins | sample III_Fen_E1_1_FD_198771 | JGI IMG/M metagenome (GOLD analysis project Ga0302280, IMG submission 198771) | Peat permafrost microbial communities from Stordalen Mire near Abisko, Sweden - III_Fen_E1_1 | ecosystem: Environmental > Terrestrial > Soil > Wetlands > Permafrost | place: Sweden: Abisko... | reverse complement strand
AAAGATAAATTTCATAAAGTTAAGATAATTATGCATGTAAATTAAATTCTACTGTAAAATAATTATTTAATATTTTTAGATGTTTATTTTATCAAATGTGCAATTCTTTTTTAATTTTAATTTAGTTTTTAATTATAAGATCTAATATAGATATCTTTATATCCTTATTTTAATTTATGATTAAGTAATAAATTAGCGCCTTAATTAATGAAGAAAAAAAGTGAGGTAAAACCTAAATCCTCAAAATCAAAGAATGGAAAAAAAATAATTGATTAATAACTGATTGCTCGCTTTGAAAAATAGACCAATGAGCCTATCTAAAGTACAGGACGTCGTCGTTTAAAAAAACTTAATGAAGTGAATTAGTCTGAAGAAATTTTAAGTGCAGAGGAAGAAAATGAAGCAAAAATAGATTAACCTGTAGAGGAAGTATTAGAGTATAATCAGTTTAAAGTTAAGGATGATTAGGATATAAAAAAGGAAAAAGATTAAGAATAGCAAGCAAAAAGAAACAAAAAGCTTAAAGGAAATCAGCCTCTTGATAAATTTTTTGAAAAAGTAACTCAGCCTCAACTAGACAAAATAAAGAAATAGGAAAAGACAAAAATATCAAAGAATTAGTGGACTCAAGATGAGTTGGAAAGAATAAAAAAAGAAAAGAGAAATAGGAGAAAAAGCAGTGATGATTTTTTATCAAGCGATAATGGGGACATATCTGAATAAGATGAAAAGTTTATAGAAGCAAGAAGATTAGCCGCTTATTAAGTATATAATGGCTCAACTGATGACTAGAATAAGCTCATTTAGAAGGCTATCCAATTAAGTATAACACCAACGAAAGAAGAAGAGAGTAAATTTCATTAAAAGCTTGAAAAAAAGATTAAAAACGATCACAAGATCTAAGAGCAATTATTAAAAGATATTAAATAAAATTCAAAAAATGAAGTTGCAAATCAATCAACTATAATGCCAAGCCAAAAGAGAGTAAACCCACTTGATGGATTATCAATTACCATTGTAGGTTAATTCAGTTCATACGATAAAGATGAATTAATTGATGTTATTTAAAGACTTGGAGCTGAATGTTCATCGAAATTGACTAAGAAGTGTAATTTGGTGATTCAAGGATAGTATGCTATTGATAATTTTAAAAGAAGAACAAATCAACCTCTAAATGAAACCAACATTAGCAAGTAAGCTCAAGCAAAAAATATTCAAATAATTGAAAATTAAAAGATTAACTTATTTTTTATGGAAAAAACAGGAAATAATCTGGAGCATTATCTTGTAAAAAATAATATAATCTCCAATCCAGCTCCATAGATTTTTCGTCTAGAAAAGATAATTCCTGAAAAAAAATAAAGTTATTAAATTAAGGAGAAAATTGAGATTATAAATAAACATAAAATCTTTAATAAACCGCCTGTAAAACAAAAAGAATAAAAAATGGAAATTGAGTACCCAAAGCCTCAACCAGAGCCACCAAAAATAAATGACGAAAAAATTAAAGATTATCGAATGTGGACATAAAAATATAAACCAAACTAATTGGATGATGTTATTGGATAAAATAATCAAATTAAATCACTATGTGAGTGGTTATAAAGTTGGGAAGATATTCAAGTTAGAGGAAATAAAAGAGAAGTGAAAGAAGGAAGAGGGTGGAACGCCGCAGGATCAATCAATTCCAAAGCTGCCCTCCTTAGTGGAGATCCAGGAATTGGTAAAACAACTACAGCTCGATTGATAGCCGCTCGATATAACTACAAAATCACTGAGTTTAATGCAAGTGATGTCCGAAATAAAAGTGGAATTGACTTATTGCCTTCAAGCTACCATAGTCTTAATATCAGCAATACTGAAACAATGCTAACTAAACGTTTAATTATAATGGATGAAGTTGACGGTATGAGTTCAGGAGATAGAGGAGGTATTAACGCAATTATCAATATGATTAAAAATACAAAAGCTCCAATCATATGCATATGCAATGATCGATCATGTGATAAAATCCGATCTTTAGCTGGTCATTGCCTTGATATCAAGTTTCAAAAACCTCAGAAAAGTTTTATCATAACAAGATTAAAATCAATATTAAGTCGATAGGGTGGTAGTGGAGAAGATCGGGCTCTTGAGCAATTAGTCGATACTTTCCAAAACGATATGAGACAGATTCTCACTTACTTAGAGATAATATTTCGAACTGTTTCTAAGCACATTACATTCGATGCTTTAAAACGAAAAAATTAGCATGCTAAGGATGCTTCTGTTATGATTAATCATCTTGATGCTACTCGCACCCTCTTAAATAGACCTTAATTTAGAAGAATGAAAATATAATAGAGAGTCTAATGCTTTTTCATCGATAGTGATATGGTTCCTCTGATGGTGCATTAAAATATTTTATCATCGACTAAAAAGACTAAGTTTCTACCTAATTAGTTTCATAGCTTTGTGCAGGGTATTCATGGAATGGTGGTAGGAGATTTATTGGATCATACAATTCGAAAATAACAAGAATGGAGCTTAATGCCCTCATATGGCTTTATGTCTTGTGTTTACTCAACAGAAAAGATGAGTTAAAGCGTAGGATATCCGCAATTTCCATCTTGGCTCGGCAAAAATTCAAGTGAGCGAAAGATGAAAAGACTGGCTCGTTAATTGAAGGATTATATGCTGCCTATAACTCTTTGCGCAAACTGGAAAGCCGTTAAAAATCATTATGGAGTGCTTATTATTCAGTAATTAGCTTAGATGTTAAAAAACTAATAGATAGAACCAGCTTGCATTTTTTTATAAAAATATAACATTTCTCCGATGATTTTAAGTGAAAATGTGACTGTGCTACAATACAATCAATAAAAGAATAATCTTTTAGCAGCAGTGCCTTCACAAGTGAAAGCTAAATTAACACGTCTTTTCAACAAGAGGCATTAAGATTTGAAATTAAAAGCAGTTAAAAATGTCAAAGCAAAAATTGAACATATGAAATTTGACCCCGTGCTTGAATCAACTGAAGATGCTATAGGAGAATAAGAGTAGTAATCTCCAGAGGAGCAGTAAAATGATAAAGTTATTAAGGAAAAGCCCAAACAGATAAAAAATAAAAAGAAATGATGCTGATATATAAATATTTATAAAATATGTAAAAATAAATTAATATTGAGGATCATATAAATCTAAAATTAATGTTATTGATTGCGTGCATGAAGAGAGGAACATTGTGTTATCTTATTGATTCCTCAATTAACTCATTCCAAACATCGTTTTAGTTACATTGAATTGTAAAATTTGGAATAACTATCTCAGCACAATAGATTTAACATGTCGCGCATCCCTCACCTTTGGTTTAATTTTTAACCTACTTGCAACTTTATCGAGAATAAAGGGAGGTAATTTCATCTTTTTTGAATCCACAAATGAGAGTTTTATGAAAAACATGTTAAAATAGACCATTTGTGAATACTTTCGAATACTTGTGAGTAAATTAATCTTGATTTTTGACCATGTAGACGAGGATAGCTGAAACATCTTCTATTATAAGTTATTTTGTCATTTTTAAATCATGATTCTCTTATATTTAAACCTGCAATATTTTATTTACTATCTTATTTTTTTGCTTCTTAAACCATTCATAAGCACGATTATTCAGTTTCATTTCACTTTTAATTTTTTATAGTTTATTCTTGCTCAGGGCTTCCTCTATGTATTGTGATTGAATCAACTCTATCAAGGCTTTTTATAGGCTGTTTTGAATCTACTATTATGTGCAATAATGATTTGTAATAATAATATTTAGAGTTTTATAAATTGTATTACTTTCTAAATTAAGGTAAAAGGTGAGCAAAGCATTTATAGAATCACAAATAATGGTCATGTGTGGGAGATGAGACAGAGTCGAAAAAATACTTTTAAATTTGGAAAAGAAAGATGAAACCTTATTAAGATGTACTCCACCTTCAGGAAGAGTCATTAGATTATTGGAAGTGAGTTTAATTAAAATAAGATAGGAATTGAATATCCAGTAAAACTGTTGCGCATACATTGCGATATGCTATTTTTTTTATTCTTTCAGCTAATTAATTAATTTGGTGAATTGTCCTTTCTTTTCTTGATTTTAAATCATTTTTTAAACTATTGAAGAAATCCCGCTATATTACTTTTTAAGTAGAGTCATTTCCTATTTAAATTTAATCGCTTCTTCATCTTTTTTTGTGACTATTTACTACATTTTATTAATTTGGCAACGAATTTTATTTTGTTGCTATTCATGCTACTTTAGAGTATTGTTCTTGAAATTCATTATTTCATCATGCATTCTATCTATTTTCTATAACAATTTTTTCATATTTTCATCATTCATTTCTTAATTATTTTGACTTAACTCATTAGAAATCGAAGCTAACAGCTGAGACTTTAAAATCTGTACTTATGGATTCATTGACTATTGCTTAATTTAATTGATTTGAGTTATACTTTTTTCATATTTGCTGACGATATCTCTAATAAAGTTATAATGATTCATATCTTTATCATTTTGAAATTAATAGCAGTTTCTTTCTTTGAGACTGGTCATAATATCGCTTAAATCTCTGCCTGCTTCTTCAAACCTATTGAGCTTAACAAAAGCAATGATTCTGTGTGATTTCAATAGGAGTAGTTTTTGTTCACTTTAATTGCAATTGATTAAACATTTTAAAATGGCATTATTAAATATTTATAAGGCTACAGAATAATTAAATCTTCTGATTTATAGATTCCCCATATTATTCATTGTATCAATATCCTCAGCATTAATTTATAAAACTTTGCCGTAATACTATAAAGCTTTATCTATGTTCTTTTAAAAATCGTGGCAAACTGCAATTTTGCTGTAAATTATTTCTTGGTCAGACTTTTCTTTAATAGAACATAATATTTTATGGTAGTGTTATATTGCTTATTTATAATTTTATGTTGTTTTTAGCAGATCTGCCTTTTTATTAATTAGTTTATTATAAAACTTCTCTGATTAGTTAGACACAGTCATTTTTTATAAATTCTGCAATCCCCTGTCGATGTAAATTCTCATAAATTTATAATCCTTTTAATCTTTGCAGTTATTTATTATTTTAAGGAGTAAATTAAAATTATTTGGGTCTTTCTCGATTAATTTGTCATAAACTTTATACATTTTGTCAAAGGAGTCAAGGGACTTATAACTGAAAGACAAAGCCAACTGAAATTGAATGTTGTGCTTATCGAAACTAATAGCCTACTTTAATGCTGCAACTGCTTGACTATGCCGATGTAATTTTTGCAGGCAAAGTCCTTTATTGAATAAATAAAGAGCTTAACCTTTTTTTGTTTCCTTATTCTTCTTGATAATAATTTCTCCAAACGGTTATCTATTTTCAGAAGTATGTGTTATTTGTAATATCTTCTCATAGCAGATTAAAGATTATTAATATTACTTCATCTCAAAAGTAATCTCCCCTTTAATTTGGTAACTTCGAATATTAGGATATTGCTTTACTAATTGATTCACTTTTATCAGTGCTAAATTCATTTGATTATTTTACTTCAGAGAGATAATATTGGATCTTGCAACCTAAAAATCATTCCAATTAATGCTTGGCACTTGAGATGGAGTTAATTTTTTAGCTGGGGCGAATGAGAAACCACTTGGTGGCAATTGACTGTTGCTAAGGCTAAATTTATTGTTAAAGGAATTCATGAGCTAAGATAGCTGTTATAAATCAAATAATAATGATTATTTTCCTTATGAATTAATTTACTAATCTATTGGATTTTGGTAATTAATTCTCTTTTTATATTTGTTTGAAAGAATATACAAAAATATTTAAGCCTCATTTTAGGCGTTTAATGAATACATATTGCTAGTATCACCAATAATATTAATTCCTATCTAGCCAAATCAATATAAGTGTTCATAATAAAGTTAAATTTTTGTCTCTCTGCCTTACAAATGCAAAATTACATTAAAAACGAAATCAATCGCATCCTTTTGTCTCCCACTCTATTCATATCAGACTTGAAACAGCCAGAATAATGCCCCTAATTTGATTTAGAAAGAGATTCCTCATCTGACCTCGAAGAACCAATAAATTAAAACAATGCAAAACCTTTAGTATAAAATGGCGCTGGATCCGAGAAAGACGACAAAAAAAAATTAGCTGGTTTGAAATCACGATAAAAGAAGAAAAAATATATTTAAACTTTATAAGAAAACGTGAAATCTCTCACTACTTAACTTGATATCATCTAGGCTTAAATTTCTAAATCCAAGGATAAACTAATGGAGGCCATTAAAATTTCATCAAAAGTATTATCATCTTGAGATAGAATACCAATTAGCATGAATTCACCTATAAAGAACTAGAACGCTCGGCCAAATAAGAATATCCAGATTTTGATAAGATTAATCTCTTGCTTGATCTTATTCAGGTAAATCTGCTGTCATTTAGAATCGAATTGGAGCCAATGCCAAGGAGAGACAATCTAAACTCGATTACAATTTCAAACAAATCATAAATTCTCTTTTTCCTGCCATGCATCGCTATTTCATGCATTCATCGCTTCAATCTCTTGATCTTTTTTAACAATCATCATCACAGTAAATTTCTGGAAGTTCGTGGACAAGGGAGATATTTGCATTGATAAAATTAAAGAAATAACAAACTCAGAAAATATACATTAAGAAGGACGAATTTATTAATAAACGCAAAGAGACTATAACTCTTATTCAGCGTTTAAAAAAAATAAAGGAAGAATTGAAAGAGCAGGAGTAAATTTTTGAACAGACTATGAGCGATATTCGAATGGAGATGAATCCTGTCCAGTCTGCTTTGATGATAGTGTTTGGATAAAATAATAAGCTTCGAAGACAGTTTTCTGTTTTGGTGGACTAGTTTTAAGAATAGGGGAGAGCAAGCAAAAAGATTAAGGTAGATCTATCAGAATGATAATATTATTATTTTGTATCCAAATATCCTGATACTTCTCCAAAAATAAAATAATAGCGATCCAATCGTTGGATTAAAAGCGAATATCTATTTCCTTTGAAACTTATTTATTATTTCAATTCAATATTCTCCATATCAATAATGCTTAGATTAATTAAATATGACTGATAGCTCTATAAGAATCACAAATTAATGTTCAACCTGATTGAACCCAAAATTAGTGATTAGACTTACTAATTTCACATCCTTATGATCGATTCACCTTCATCCAGATAGTAGATTCTATTTATTCAAGAGAGGGACGCTTAGATGGCTACGTTTTAAGAATTGAATTTATAAGCTTATGCAAACTTGGAGAAAGTGTAATGGGAATATTAAGATCGCCTTCCTTTATTCTTTTCATAGTCTTAGCCTAGGCGTGAGAGGGGTTGATAGAGGGACTTTAAAAGGGAGCTTTTCCTGTCGCCATCTCATAAATAAGTACTCCCAAACTCCAAATATCTACTTTTTCATCGTAGTATTCCCCATTTAATATCTCTGGGGGAACATAATCTAAAGTTCCACAAAAAGTAATCCTTTTACTGAATAAATATCCAAATACTATTTTGGGGCATAAGCTGCCCATCCAAAATCTGCTAGTTTGGCAACTCCAAAAGAAAGCAATATATTTTACGGCTTGAGATCTCTATGAAGCACACTTTCAGAGTGACAGTATTTGAGTGCATCAACCATTTGCTTAGTGTAGTTGGCCACAGTTTTTTCTTCCATCTAAATATTTTAATACTTACCATTCCATTGAGCTTATGAAAAAGACATCTGTCCTCAGCGTACTCTAGAATCATGCAAAGTTGCTTTTCTTCTCGAAAAAAACCATACATTTTAAGTATATTTGGATGCTTCAAGAAGGATTGCAATCTTATTTCTTAAATGATTTGACCTTCCATTTCTTAATCTCTCACCTGTTGGAGATCAATCAATTTTAGGGCACAAATAAAACCTGTCGTCTTTTATTCCGCCATGTAAACACACCCAAATCTCCCTCGTCCAACTTTGCGACCAAGCCTGAAGCAAGAAAGCGTCCATTTGCGAGCAGTGGGCTTAGCATTATAAAAGTTGAGCCTTGTATTTTTATAGTGATTCATCTTCTTGCTTTAATTTTCTCTATTGGCGATAATATTTTAATTTTCCTTTTCACTCACAGCTTGATTGGGTTTATCTTTGATCGTCAAATTGTTATTAGTAGTAGTAGCATGAATAGAAGTGTTGGCCTGCTTCTCGATGAAATTATTATAGGCCTTATTCTTAATTTGATTGAATTATTTATTCTAACAAATCTTCACATAACGAATCGAAGTCCCAATTTTTTATATTGATTCAGATGTACTCCTACAATCCGCCTCTGTTTTATTCATCTTCGCATCTTTACTCGTCATTACTTTGTTGGGCGACATCATGTCCCTGCCACGATTGTATTTAATTGACTTGCCAGAATCACTCCCCTTATTCTTTTATAAAGCATTTTGAATCATCTTTGAAGAAACTACAACTTCAGGGATGTATTTTTCAGGTACTAAACCCAATTCGGTATTCGACTTGCAAAGAAGTTTCTTGAAAATTGTAATCTTGCCACTGTTCTTAGGTTTAGAGGAGCTGAAGTGCTTTTGAGTGGCTGAAGTGGTATTAATAATGGGCGTCGATTTATTGCCCTTGTTAGCCTTTGAAAATATTTTCATCGTTAGTATATTCAAATATAACGCTGCTGTTATATCATAGGGATGACAGTTCTTCAAGGTCCTACTTGGCACGATAAAAGCAGGCGATCTTTTCGAGGCGAGCCGATAATTGTTCAACGTTTTTGCTGCTCCGATAGGCCTCCATAGCTCCGAGTACGTATCTGTTTTACTACAATGCCAGCTTTCGTAAAAGCTAATAGCTGCTCTGTTTGGCGTGCTTAATAAGTAAGCGCATGTCGTGTTCTACTCTTTCTCGACTTTCCTCCCGTCCTGCACTGCCTTTTTTCTTTTTCAATCGACTGGCCAGTTCAATTTGATCAACAGTTTCATCAAAATATTCCCTGAAAAGTTTAAATGTCTATACGTCTTCCTGCAACACTAAAGATTTGACGTGTCCTGCCTCTTTCTCAGATATTAATCCTTTCAGTTCTAATTAAAGAATGAGGTTAATTGCCTGCTCTTGTTATAGAGTCAGTGGGTAGGATGTGCTTATCTTCTCCACCACATTATTGTATTTCCGAACAATAATTGGAATTTCATAACGCTTTGCTCTGTTTGCACTTCTTCCTCTTTCCCTGCGTTCTTCTTTACTTGTAACTTCCCTGTTTTCTACTTTTTCAACATCGCCCCTCAATCCTAATCTTGTCCCCATTTGGTATGTCCTCACAAAGTCTTGTGGATTTTCTAAAACTTTGGACTTCAGTTTATAAAAGTCCAGTTCACTCAAATCTCCTTCTTCAAGTAGTTTGGTCAAATTTTATAAAAGAGATTGCCTTACCTCCACATCTCGTATTTATTGTTCACCAGTTGGTGCTTCTTTCGCAACTATTTCACCTTCTCCGATTTTAGATCTTTTCTTAAATTACCCACTACGCCGACTCTATTACATATTTTGATTTTAACCAAGAAGTCCTTGGATAAAAACTCCTATTTCTGGATTTGGTTCGTTCCAATCGTTGACATAAAACTCACATACTTTTCCCTTGCCTGAAAAGACGGTAACTGAATTTTTAAGTTCATTTTGATACAGATAATAATCAAAGGAAATTTCGTTGGAAGGTTTTATTTTAGTAAAGCTGGCAACCACAGTTACTTTCCCCTCCACAAGGAACATCTCCTAGAAAAAATCAATATCTGAAATAATACCAAGGCATTTCGTATAATAACAAGTAGGGATTTCTAAAGTGGGATCGTTGGTTTCTTGATCTTCCTCAAATTGATCCTTGCCTTGCTGTTGATAATATTCGGAGGCTAAATAGTCAAATCTATACCAAATGACATACTCTCTTGATTGAGGTCTTTAGCAGTTACTAACGAATAGATTCCCTTGCTGGCAGTCGATGTTTGCTCAAGAAGCTAGCTCAATTAGAAAAATTTTCCTGCTCGATCAGTGACTCCAATGACTTTTTCATTGATATTAAAGCTGGTTGCAATTAATTTTTGTAGTTCATGAGACGATAAAGACTTAGCAGCAGTTATTTTCTGGTTTTGTCCTTTGAAGCGAAGCTGGATTTGATGCATTTGATACATATTTATTAATTTAAATAGCTCAATACAGAACAAAATTAATAAAGTTTCATTTAAAATGTATTCTAAGCATTTTGCACTAATGGAATGATGATTCTTAATATTTAATATCATCAAGATTGAATTTTTGAATTATTACGAGTTGGTAAATTCAGCAAAAATATGGTAAATTCTTTTCAGAGCCTCTGTAATAGAGAAAAAATGAAAAATTAAATAATACTGCTCGAGTCTCTCGCTATTTGCTGGTTTTAAGTTTAAATAAATTCTATTAAGCAATATAATATCTAATGCCCAAGTTAATCGATAACTACGTTCTGAGTCGTAAGATAGGAGCGGGACAGTACGGAGAAGTCTTCAAAGGTTACGACCGGGCGACCAACAATGATATTGCTGTGAAATCAATTCGTCGTTAAAATGTGAAAGGTAGGCATCTTTTAAGACAGGTAAATTCAAGGAGTTGTTGGAGAGTGAAATAAAGGTACTAAAAAGTTGTGAGAGTCATAATATTATAAAACTGTATGATATGAAAAAGACTTCTAACAACTACTATCTGATCCTGGAATACTGCAATGATGGGGATCTCTAAACTTATGTCAAAAAGAGAAAATATCTAACTGAAGAAGAATCTATCTAAATTTTATGTGAAGTTATAAATGGATTTCATCATCTTTATCAACACAAGATCCTTCATCGTGATTTGAAACTCGCTAACATTCTTAGACATGATGGAGTTACAAAAATTGCGGATTTTGGATTTTCTAAAATGTTGGGCAATTAAACTTTGTGCGAAACTATGTTGGGTTCTCCACTGAATATGGCTCCTTAAGTTCTTCATAATTTGGAATACAGTAACAAGGCTGACATATACTCCTTAGGCGTTTGCTATTACTGGATGCTTTTTGGCAAGTACTTAGTTTTGAATATAGGCCTCCATACAATGCTAAAAACATAAACGAATTAAAGTCTATGATATCAAAATAAAATTTTGATTTTCCTAGAACTATCAACAATATTTCGGATATGAGTAAAAATCTCATTCGGAAAATGCTTAAAGCAAACCCTAAATAGCGAATGAGTTGGGAAGAATTATTCCAACACGAAATTAATCGATATATTGAGAAGAAAATGGAAAAATAGTTCACTCTCACACTCACCATGGATGGCAGTTTGAGTGATAATGTGTGCAAACTGTACCTCAATCAGAATTTGGTAATCATTCATCCAAGTGAATTTCGTAAGAAAGAAGAAGTCGTGGAGTATGCTATTAATCTAGTCAAAGAAGGCAATAAAAAAAATGATTTCAAGGGTAATATGGTGAATCGAGCAATCAAAGAAAACAATGAAAACTTGAAAAGATAAGAACTTAAAAACAATGATAAAATTGACGACGTGGTCACCGAAGATTAAAAAATTGTTAATCAAATCCAGGATAACGCTTTTCAATTGCTGACTGAAAGAAACAAAATTATTTTCCTTTTATCAGTCATGAACTAACTTAGAAGCAAGCAAAACAGGAAAAATCAAGGTTTCATCCTTTACCATATCCTTAAGATGTCAAGAACCTACTACTAAAAGTTGGAAAAAAGTATTCGGCTTAAGGAAAATGTGTATAAGCTACCTTATTGGAAGCCATTCATTGAGAGTGTATCATTTAAGAATCTCGAACATTTCTTAGTGAAGGAGGAGATCATCGTTAAGCATGAGATGGACAATTCTGAGAAATTTGCTCAAAATTCAAATGAGTCTTTATTACAGTTAGTGAAAGTTTACTGTGATGCAGTACTTGCTCTTTTGAAGAAAGATGAGCTAGATGAGAAGAACCGGCCTGAGTGGATACACATTAATCACTTATTGGATGTGGTTCATTTGGATCAAGTAATGACCAAAGATTTCGACTTCAAGCATTACTATTGCGAGTATGGTAAATTTGAAATGAAGGAACTCGTTGAATTCACCAAAAAGAATATTATCAAAATATGATTCATCCTAAATAAAATTTATAAAATTACAAGCCCTTTTAATTGATTTAAAAGAAGCATATATTCAGCCTCTTTATTTAAGGATTTTTTAATGTCCAAGTAAATAACTATCGCACCAAATAAAATGCAATATAATTTGTATTTTGCATTTAGGATGTGTGAGGCATAGATTTATAAGCTTCCTTTTGGATGAGGATTATAATTTGATAATTAGCTTAAGTATTCTATAAATCGAATAATGAATAGTACTTCACTCCAAAACATAATAAATCATAACTGCTCCATCCTTCCCACCAGCGATGTTAATAATCTTTTCGCCAGCAAAGAATACCCGCGGTTTGAGCTTGATTAATTTCATATGAATAACGACATGGCCAAAAGATAGCAGTTTCTATTCTTTTTGAAGATACTCGAAAAGTGGAATAATGATGTAGACAACAAAAATAAAGAACTGAATGACTGCGACTACTTCAAGAATGAGTTTGTTTTCAGCTGGCTGAAGAGTATTGCAGTCCAAAATAGCAAATTCGTCGATTCTTCCCTCCGACAATTATATCAATGGTACAACTCCAACAAGAAAAGCGAACCTGTCTACAAGATCAAAGATTAAAACATTAATAAATCTCGCCTTGAAGATTGGTAAATACGAAATTCGTATAAATCCAATCTGCCACTAGAGTATCTCTTTCTTACACAGAATTGACTCATATAAGCGAAGATATCTTTATGAGAATTGCGGTTAAGGAATAGAGTCGAGTAGTTAAATAAAGCAATACAGCAAAACCGCTTTAAATTCTCCGAAACTGACTCCCTTAAAATAAAACAACTCTACTATTTTTGTGAAGAAATAAAATAATTTTCTTCGAAGAGTGCGTGAGGAGAAATAGGTTGAGGAATATTTAAACAACTACAAAAGACAAAAGATATATTTTTATAAAAACATGTCCAAAGATTACTATAAAAAATAATTTAAAAGAGATAAACTTATTAGCAGCACAGCCACCAAAACAAATGAAAAATTTTATTCAACTGACCATATCAAAGACTATAGGATTAAAACCACTATGGGCAACAGACCTTTTGGATCTCCTCTTGCTCAAACAGCCTATTCTCAGTTCTATCGTCCAATGACAGACACTCGGTCTAATGACACACCAAAATTGATTCTTGCATCCACAATTGATGGGATTGGTCTGATGAATAATCCCTTTGACGTGAAGCTTCGAAAAAAGAAGAAAACACACAAATGATTCACTATTCTGTTTACTAATTGTTTAATTATATGAATCTATCAGATATAAGTAGGCAGCTGAATAACCCCCGATCCGTGACGCATAGCCTTGATCCAGTAATACATGAAGTCCGCCATTATAAACAGGTGAATTACCTGCGATGCCATAAACCAGTAGCCCATATATTAGGACAGAAGGCTCATCGCCTTTTCAGTGTTCAACTCAGCGTATGTGAATATCCAAAAGGTGATAAATAGAATTCTTGAAATTGCTTGAGCTGCTACGAAATGAGAGGTATACGACTCGATGTCCCCCTTCTAAATGATTTAATGATTACCTTATTTCTGAAAAGAACGAATTGGCTTAAAATTGCAAAAGTTTAGAGGTATTGAGAGAATGCCCAAACAAAGTCACCGATCAATGAACGATTGAGGGATGAGTGAAACAGCACTGCAAGTAGAAATGCAAGAGCAATCAAGTAGTAGCATTTAACAGTATCTAGATCTCGATTGTAACTTGTTTTAAATGTAACTGCAATGCAGTAGAGGATATATAGTGAAAGAAGCACAGCAGCTCCCTATTGAAATCGAAATATCATATTTCCAGTTGTATCACTGGGCAGATAGCCCTAAATAAAATCATCAATACTTTAAAAACCATGAAGAGAATGGCTCTAGCTCCAAAGATAATTGAATAGCAGATGAATGTTTCTCTTGATAGACCTGCTACAGACCTACTTTTTTTAATTTTGATAACGATAAGTGCGAACCCAAATGTCTGAATGGTGCCTGCCAGTGTAAAGATGACTGAGAACTGTCCATCACTAAATACGAAGTAAAGGATGAGCAGGAGAATGGCGAGAATGCTCCAAGGAAGGATATCTTCCTTCTTAATTTTATTCATTTTTTGATTATTAATAACTACGCAACCATAAATGGTGATCCTAATAGAATAAGTTGAAGTTAATATAATTAATTCAAATTCGCAGAGTATATATATTCTATTGCTTCAATATATCAATAGGTTGTTTTTTCAATTTTATTTTACATCTTGAATGAGAATTATTCGGGATTGATAAATTATTAACAAATCAATAGATTCATATTTTATTTAAATCAGAAGATGGAGACTGTCACCAAATAAAACATTTAGGATGCCTATCAAAGAGTCAAACCTTTTATACACAGAACTCCTGTTTTTACTAATACTTATATTAATCATTTGACTAAAGCCAACATTTACTTCAAGTGCTAAAATTTGCAAAAAACTGGTTCTTTTAAAGTCAGGGGAGCTTCTAACAAAATTTTGCAACTCTCAAATCCAAAGGTTTTGTGTACACATTCATCAGGTAATCACGCTCAGGCAGTGTCATTTATAGCAAATCAACTGAATCTTAAATCTTATATCATTATGCCCTCAGATACTCCAATGATTAAAAAAAATGCAGTTCGTGGCTACAAAGCTGAAATCATTTAATCTGGTCCTACTGTAAAAGATCAAGAGGAAATGAGTAGTAAGACAACGAAATAAACTAATGCCGACTTTATACACCCTTATAATGATATTCAGATTATTACTGGAGCAGCAACTTGTGCCTATGAGATTTATCAAGATTTTAAAGATTTAGATTATTTGGTTGTACCAATTGGAGGTGGAGGATTGTGTAGTGGCACTCTTTTGGCTACCCATTACTTCAGTCCTTCTACTGAGGTTATTGGTGTTGAGCCATATTTAGCTCGTGATGCAAAGGATTCTTTAGAAAAGGGAGTTATTCAACCTCAATACCCTCCTTTAACTCTTGCTGAAGGAGTGAGAACAAATATCGGCAATATAACTTTTGAAATATTGAAAAGATTTATCGGGGACATTATCCTCGTATCGGAGTCTTAGATTATTGAGGCTTCAAAAATTCTCTTAGAACGCATGAAGATTGTAGTGGAATTGTCAGGAGCCACTGTACTAGCTGCCATCCTCAAAGATAAGCGATTTGCTGGTAAAAAAGTAGGAGCAATCTTATCAGGAGGAAACATGGATCTATCTCCCTTCTTTAAACTACTTTAGAGCAAGTTATGATCAATTTAGATGATTCAAAGCTGATTTATTTTATTTGTAAATAGCAAAATAATTGTCATGTAATTGATGATATTAATTTGAATGAGTCAAATGAGTAGTTCGATTTCATCGAACGATAACTCTTAAATCAAATATAAAAAAGCCTTGATAGAAATACAAAAAATAAGGACTGCGAACAAACTGTTAAAGAGTTAATTCGACCAAAAAAAAGGCGAGTACGAAGATAAGATAAATAAAATGTATGCAGTGGTTGATTAAATATCAAAAAGCAAATAAAAGGTAGAAAGTGATAAAAGCAGACTGTAAAAGCTCTGCTAAGAGCAGTAAGCCAATAAATCTGAACTTAGTAGCTAAAATAATATTTAGAGAAAGAGATTATCTATCTCAATAATATCTTAGCTGAACAAAATTCTGAACTCAGAAAAGTTAAAGCAATGAAAGACGATAAGACCTTCTCAGCGCTCATTATTTCTTATGAAAATAGATAGAAAGAGTATCGCCAGGATATTAATCGGCAAGAATAGCTTTTGAAAAGTATAAAAATATCCTATGAAACTCTGGAAAAGGAATTGACAGAGGAAAGAAGATTACGATTCTAATTTGAAGACGTCTCCCGGAATCTAAAAATGTAAATCGATCAATACAGGGACCTTAATCTGAATTTATTGAATAAAAATGAAAGTATTGTAGCGATGATGGTAAATCGAACAAACGAGGGAAAGGAAAAGTATCTATAAACCGAAATTGTCCTGGGATAGTTAAGTAAACAACTGTAAATTATCAAAAATGCAAAACTACAACAGTAATCATTGAATAATTTGACAGTCAGCCGCGCCAGCTATGAAAGTCTTATACAAGAAAAAAGCAAGATTTAAACAGAAGCCACTCGGCTTCGATAGAGAGTTTACCTATAAGAAAATCGTTCGGCATCATTACTCTCTATGGAATAAAAAATGAAAAAAACAAGCATGGTAGCTTAGCAGCTATCACAAGAAAATAACATGTTAAAAAATAAGATTATTATGATGCAAACTAAAAATATCATGAAGGATTCTGTCGAGGAAGATGGCTAACTAAAATAATATGAAAATAACTTTATAGTAAATGCTGAAGGGAAAGAGGCTTTGTCTGTAATTAATAATTCTGCGTAACCAAGTCATTTTCAACTCATGAAGTCGTATATTATGGAATTGAAAGAAAAACTTTCTATTAATATGAAGGAAAAAAAGGAAATTGAAAAAAAGTATTATTCCATTAAAGAGAAAATAGGAGAGTGGACTGAAAAAATACTATCATTTGAAGAACAAGATAAACTGTTAAGGGGAAAACTCGAAGGATTTTAGCGTTTAACATAACGGTTGGAATTTTAACTTAAAAAGAATATGAATATTTATGAGTAAGAAATGTCAAAAATGAAGTAAACGACCACTATAATTCTGAATAAAAGATCAGAGTAGATAAAGGCAGCAAATTCTTTTTTTAGGTGCCAGCTAGACCAATAGCGAGATAAATTAGAGAAGAATTAAAAAAGACTACAACAGCAAATCGAAAATATGAGATAAGAAATTCGCACTGAAAAGATAAAATATACAGAGGCACAAGGCAAGTATGAGCAAGCCAATGAATTTCTAAACATTTATAAGACAAAATTCAATTCTATTAATATTGAAACTAAATAAGCGGACAAATCCAATAAAATATTGTCTGACAGCACTTTTCGATATGAACAGCTTTATCGCTAAGAACAGGCCAAAAATGAATCCTTGGTATTCATTAAGGGATCATTAACTAATAAAATAAACTAGCTAAACAATCAATTGAGATAAAAGCTAGAGCTATAAAGCGAGATCGAGCTAATAAGAGAAAATAAGTAAAGAGAAATACAATAATTAAGAGAAGAACTCGTTTCTACAAAAAAATAAATTGAGAATTTTAGAGAAAAGCTCAGGACAGTAAAAAAATAAATTTAAGATAAGAAAGGTCCAAGAACTTCATACCTCAAACCACCAGAATTGTAGCAAGACTTTAATAGTGCTTTTAATCACTAAAATGATAAGAATAGGCAACTTCAAACTGAATTGCAAACATTAAAGCTTCATCTTGATAGATCAGTCATTTAATCGCAAAGAGTTTAGTCTCTGGAAAGCTCTATTAATGTTAAAAATGATGAGATTAATAATTTAAAGAAAAGGATCATAGCTATGCAAAAATAAGCGAGTGGCATAGAGTCTCGACTGAGAGAAGAAAGCTTTGAATTAGAAAGAATAAAACAATAAAATAATATACTTAAATCAACATTATCAAAAAATACTCAATAATTAAAAAAATCATCATAATTTTGGGAGACTGAAAATCAAAAGCATATTCAAAAACTAAATGAATAACTGGCAAATGCTAACTGGGAATTAAGAGAGGAGAGAAAAACAGGAGCTAGAACGCAATATGATCTATAAAGTTATCAATCTGAGGTTAAAAGACTCGAATAATTTATTGATCAAAATAAAAAAAAAGAGTTGGCCACATTTTAGGAGTTAAACCAACTCAGAGCATCCTATTAATTACTCTGCGAAGAAAGTTAGAGATTGAAATCATAGCTAAAATTTAAAAATAATTTGTAATATGACTTTAATGTAGATAGGGGAGTCTTAATGTATAAATTTCTAAATTTCAATAGCATATTGACAAGCTAAATTCATAAAATTCAGAATTAAGATCAAAAATACAAACATTGGACAATGATGTACTTTCATTTTGATTCAGATATATGAGATTCAGCGGCAATTAAGTAGTCTAAGAATTTATCTTTCCGAAGTCGAGGAATTTGCTGATAAGAGAGTTGCAAGTGGGTCTTGGCAATAGCAAAGAGATAAATAAAATTTAAAGAATTTGGTAAAACAAATGTAAATTAGATTTAAAAAATCAAGGAAATTGTATGGGCAAACGAATCTTCTCCAAAAATAAACGTCGAATATTATTCTTCTCCTCATCACTCTGCTCCCGTTACGAGTTAAAATAATTTGAAGAGTGTTGAATAAAATGTTGTCAACCATTGGGCTCCTCGATATGACGGTCCCTCTTCAAATTTTCTGAATATTAACAATAATGGATCTAAATATTTCAAAAATATGGACTATTATTGATCTGATGAAATGGAAATAAATTTTCTTATTATAATCAAAATATTCAGATATCAGCGAAAAGTATGTTGTAAGTTCTTTTGTTCCAATAATCCTCTTCTCCATCATAGTAGGCCCCTGGACCAGGAGCGTTAATTGCAGGATCTTTGAATCTTGTTTATTTGCTTTTAAATACACTGTTATTCTTCAGCATTTTTAATTTTCTTTCTTATCTATGCTTTTCTTGAATTTCCTTAATGATATCGTCATCCTAATAATCATCCTCTGGTGGCTGTGATTATTTAAATCTAGCTTCTCCAACCCCAAATCCTGGTTTTTTGATGACTAAATCAGGATCTTATTATTATTATTTTATGACTTTAGTCGCAATATCACTATAAATGAGATTGTAACTTCCGACTGCAGGTATTTTTTTATTATCCTCAATTAGCTTTCTTTCAATTTTAGACTTGAAAGCTGCACTCACTTATTTTTAATCTAAAATCACTTGAGGATTGTAAGAAGCAGGACCTGGTAATTCATCTTCTTATGGATCTTTACTTCGAGCCTCGGTAGAACCAAATTGCCCTCTATATCCTCTCTGAATTTTGTATATTAACTTATCTTACATTGTATTTCGAGGCTAATAGGCTCCAGGTCCAGGGATAACAGCATTTGGAGTGATGAGAGAGGGGCATCTTGGCTCCTCTTTAACTCTAATTCTCTGTTCTTTTACTTTTTTGCCAAAATTAAATCCAACATTATAGCTTCCTGGTCCAATGTTTATCGGAGGAGACGGTTCCACTCCTCGCTCAAATCTTTTACTTCCTCCAAAGCTCGTTGCTGTTTTGCCAGCCTTTCCTTTTGAGGCTTTAGAAATTTCTAAATATGATCCAGGTCCTGGGGTGGTATCATCAATATATTAATAGTCACTGTCATTATCTGAATCAATTTGAGTTGAAGCGGGAGCTTTTTCAGATAGCATTCTGCTTTAAGTTTGATTTGACATTTGCTCTTCATTGATTTTGGGAATATTTGTAATAGCACCCTTTCTCTGATCCATTGTTCTCAATGATTTACTCACAAAATTTGAAGACGGCTTATAATTATATAGAGGGTTGATTGTAGTTGTCTCATATGTGCCAGGACCAATCTGAGGATTAGCTTTTATTTCATCTGTCTTTTTCGATTTCGGTTGGGACCAAGAAATTCCTCTTGTCTTAACAAGTTTAGTATTAGGATTATACTGACCTGGTCCTACTTTGTCTTATCTTTCTCCTTTGAAATACTCAATCGGAGGTTAATTAAGTTAAAGTTCGTTAGTCTCATTTTCATTATAGCCATAGGCATGTATGTTTGAGGGAATGGAAGGAATTGATTGATATTGATTGATGTTAATTAGATGCTAGAGTATTTTAGGCTTTGCTGTTGTTGTACTTGTGCTCATGATTCTTTGTCTCACTTATAACCCTCTTAAGTTGCTGCATAAAAAATAATTTACTATTAGCCGGGACCTGGAGAAATGAGATCTTATTTAATTTAACCAAATCTGACCACCCCAGATTTAAAAACAGGGTGGGGTCTAGATATTTCAAGTATCTTAATATCTTATGTTTCACTTGAAACTATAATTTTTTATCCGCTATGTTGTACATCGATGTTATAAGACCCGGGTCCCACTAAAGATGTTGGATTATGAGTGCTTTATCTTGCTTTTGGTTCCATGCTTCCAAATGGAACGTATGCTTTAGGAATTTTAATCTCGCGTTGTACTTAAAAGTTGTAAGAACCTGAATTGTGTAGAAATTACCTGGGCCTATGTTTTGATTAATCTTGTTTAAGGATTGCGGTTTATCTCCCCTGAAAACAAATGCCATTAATTTTATTATTATAGATGTTATTTAATACAACTGACAGATGAGTCATTATTATTCAAAAAGAGTAGAAGTGACTCTAAAAGATAAATTTATCAGACTTTGATTGACTAGATCAATTCCTAAATATTTTTTATTAGTTTAACGCTATATTTTTATATCTAATAATCTATAGTAGAAATAATAAGTGAGTAAAAATAGAGTATCGATGAAATCATTTGAAACAACTGATAAAGAATTCTCCTGACTTTGTTTCCCTTTGTAGATAAGAATGCTGCTTTATTTATTGAATAGTTAAACGTTTGCTGTTTTGGATGTTCAAAATGTCATGAACAAGACTCATTGCTTCCGATGGAACTCCTTTGTTTCGAATAAAACCTTCATATATTTATTCAAGGATCTATCCAGTTGTATTTCCTATGTAAGGAGTTTCTCCTGTGAAAAGTTAATAAAGAATAACTCCCAACGACCATATATCAACTTATCTTGAAATTGGTTGAGTTTTTCTGCAGCTGGATAAGCGTTAAGGAGCTAAATATTCTAGAGTTCCAGAGAGAGAGCCGTCAATTTAACCTTATTATGTTATGAGTCCGAAGTCACTGATAAATATCTCAACTGAATTATATCAAGGCTACGCTTTTCATTAACAAGGAAATTATCAAGCTTCAGATCTCTGTGAACATATCCATGTGAATGAAGTTCCTCAATGGCTGTGATGATTGATTTGAAAGCGTAAATAACAAAATTTTAATGATCTTCACTATATCGGCTATTAGTATTTCCAGTAAACTTCTTTAAAATATCAGCCAGATTCCATGGATAACAGGTCATTGCCATAAGTCGATAGCCTGAACCACTTAACACTTATTTTCTGTATATCTTTATCCTTACATCTCAGCCATATGGCTTAAATGAAACTGATTCACGAAAACGGTTTCCTTTTGTTGATGCATTTGCTCGGAGTTTGAGCTTTCAAATATTTCGTTTATTTTAAGAGCTACTGTCTTGCCGCTGCTTCTTTAGAGTCCTAACCAAACCAGACTGCTCTAAGTTTCAGCAATCATTTTTTTGAATTCGAAATTAGGGAATGCTTTGTTCCAAAATGGAGGGAGGCAATAATCTTCCTATGATGATGTGCTGCTATCCTATCCATCAGTCACATTACAGTCAATACATTTTACAGAATCATCAAGATAAGAGGGAACAGAATTCATAAAGATAAGCTACTGGTAATAATTTATACGATATACGTTTTGAGTTACGTATTAAGCAATGGCCTGCCATTTCAAAAGAATGACGTTTTCAATTTATAGGAGAAAAGTGGCAAAACAGCATAAAGCCTTCATTTACGCTTTGTTTTCCCATAATTATGCGTCATCTATTGATAAAAAGAAGAAATGATATTTATGTAGCTTAATTTGTAATTAAAATTAATGTTAAAACTAATTCAATTTTAACTGAGGTATTACCTCGTAAATCAAATGATTTATTGTTTAAAATGCGCATTATGCATTGATCAAAATCTTTTATAATTTCTCTAAGCTCTTCCGAGTAATAATTATAATTAACAATCACGTAATCAAAATCTCTGCTCCTTCGAATACTAAACTCCATGAGCCAACAACAAAAATAATGATATTACTAAATATATTGTAATACATTAACAATAAAAATTAAATTAACAATAACAAAGATTTTATTAGAAGGAGGACTAAAAGATGATCAATATCATTTTTAATTAATTCTAATATTTTATTACTCTGATCAAACGAATAATTGATCTTTTATTTATTTTATTAATTAATATCAAATCCAAAGCATTAATTTTTATGTACAAATTCTTCGAGTAACGAAAAAAATTTATTAAAGATTATGTCAAATAAACTGTTGGTAAAATCAAACCTTTACCTCAGAATACAAATCCAGGTCATCAGCATTTATCTAACAAAGCCTCTTTAAATAGATACTAGAAACCAAGATATTGGGCAATTACAAAAATAAAGCGTCAAGATAAGCAAGTACTTGTCTCATTTTCTAACATATAGCATTAAGAGAAAATATTCAAAGTACAAAACAAATCAATTGATGAGCAGTAGGCAACTATGGCTATCATCAAAAGAGGTTTATAAAGGCATGATTCAGTGTTAATTCAAACTTTTAAGGAGTTTAAAGATTTAACAAGAACTATAGA
>Ga0302280_1001123_pt1 | contig 22702 bp, 28 predicted proteins | sample III_Fen_E1_1_FD_198771 | JGI IMG/M metagenome (GOLD analysis project Ga0302280, IMG submission 198771) | Peat permafrost microbial communities from Stordalen Mire near Abisko, Sweden - III_Fen_E1_1 | ecosystem: Environmental > Terrestrial > Soil > Wetlands > Permafrost | place: Sweden: Abisko... | reverse complement strand
TAGGATGTTCTAGAGATAGAGCAATTTATTCAATGTAGGAGATGAAACATATGATTTATTGTATGGAGTAAGATTTGAAAGAATAAGGTTATATGTCTATAAAGATATATAAAGTTCCATGTAACGGTTGCAATTAATTGTTATTGCATTGATCATAAATCCAACAATATTTGCATGATGAGTAAAAATAGTTTATATTACAATGAACTCAAGTGGTCTGGTTTTTCTTGGAATTCATACAATCGCACACAATGGCATTCTCAAATAAGTAAAAATGTAATAATCACTGAATTTGTAATTTATAAATCTGATTATTACATATTATCAACAAATTCATGTTTATGTAAAATATATAACTATAACCTAGAAATGTTCAAAGAAAATGTAAAGTATATTACATCATGTTTTAGTTATTTGGTATTTGTCACAAAAGAAAATAAGGTTATTGTATATCAAGATGATAATTTTATAGAACTATGTATTAACATCAAAAACATAAAGCAAATCATATGTTCTAACACTCATATTATAGTACGTGATGAAAATAATAATATACATATTCATGGGTCCAAAGTAGAAAATTTAAATAAAGTAAAAGATGAATACAAGAACTTCAATACAGTGTGTGTGAATTTAAATTACAAAGTCATAGACATGTTTATGACAGAAAAATATGCATATGTATTATCATCAAATTATAATGTGTATGAGTTAGACTATCGTTTGGAATATCCTGAAAAATCCAATAGTTATAGAAAAGTTGCCAAAAATATCAATGTTATAAATAAATTAAGAACAATAAATGAATGGTCGTCAAATGATCACATAGAATTTCCAAAAAAATTCAGAGATAATATTGAGATATTTTTATTTTGTTTGAAGAGAAAACAAATGGAATCTAAAATATATTGTTTTAAAGTTCCAAAATTTGTATTATTTGAGATTATAAAAAAGATTCATATAAAAAATTGAAATTTGAAGTGGTTGTTGTTTGTTATAATAAATCTACATTGACAAAATGAAATCTATGAATAAAGCATTTAAAAGTTTCAAAAAGATATATATCAAAACTCCAAAAATCAATAATAGATTTTTTTGTTCTGTTAATTCTAATTTACCTAAAACATCTCATATCAAGTATAATCCTGAAGAACCAATGAGTAAAGAAATACGCAAATTTGTAACATCTAATATTAAGTATTTACCAAAAGAATTAATGAGCAAAGATATGTGCGAAATGGCAATAAAACTTGACAAACATAAAAATTTATCTGATCTTGCTTCAATGTATTATGAGGAAGAAGATCATGAGGCAGCAAATAAAATATATAAAAAACTAAAGAAGGTATATGAAACAGCAATAACTCTTGTGTCTAGTTCCACAGCAATGAATAATCTTGGATTTATGTATTTAGATGGAAAAGGTGTTAAACAAAATTATAAAAAAGCAATAGAATTATTTGAAAGAGCAATAAAATCTGAAAATTGTAATGCAATGAATAATCTTGGATATATGCATAAACATGGTATTGGTGTTGAACAAGATTATAAAAAAGCAATAGAGTTATATGAGATGGCAATAAAATTTGGAAGTGAAGACGCGATGATTAATCTAGCACATATGTATGAATTTGGTGAAGGAGTAAAACAAAGTAATGAAAAGGCAGAAGAGTTATACAATAAATATTATTTTGGAAGTAATTAATTTTTTTTATTGGAATAGTTGGGATAAATGAAATGCATTTTATATTATTTATTTTAAAATAGATTTTCCACATCAAAATCATGTGGTTTAACAAGATCAAATATTTTGTGACCAAAATAACATTTAACACCAGTGTCATAATTTCCCCAACCAGTATGAATATTTCGTGGTTTATTATTTGTTGACAACTTGTTCATTTCATTCAATAATTTCGAATTATTTTGATAATTATAATTGCCCATTTGCTTATTTATTTTAATATATTCATCAATAATTGATTTAATGTCACGATAAAAGCATTCTGGAAGAAAATCATCATAACTGCCACCTCCAACATGCAATGATTTTGTCCTACAAGAAATGCAAATGTTATAAATCTTTTTTTTTAAATCATTTTCATATCTTGCAACAAAAACAGAAAATAAAAATGATTTGATATTTTCATCTTGTTGTGAAATGTAATCAATGTTTAATTTATCAAAATATTTGTATTCAATATCATTTAAATATTCGTCTTTGAGTTTTTCTAAAAGTTTTTTATTATGTTGAATTGCTTTTGACAAAAGAACTATTTTATTTTTATCTTTACTATTTTTGAATAAATCCCACATTTTATCATAAAATTTTTCAGAAAGTGAAAAGGATTTACATATTGTTTCAATTGAATATTTTTGATCTTTGAAATCAACAAAAGTTGCATTTGAAGTAAAATTGTTTATTTCATTTAAATCAAAAATATCAATTTGATTAATTTCATTATTTGTGCGAATCTCATAATCATTTTCATAATTTTCTAAATCGATGACATTAATAATATGTTGACTTTCTGTGCATTCTACCAATAGAACCTTATTTGGATCATTCTGTAAAGCAGAAATATCAAATAGAAATTGATGTTCACAATTTGTTGAATCATTTAATTTGTTCATTTTTTGTTTTTTAAATGTTATATTATCATTAATATTACTTTTTCTTTTTTTAATTATAATCATCATTTTCTTACTTTGGATTATTGAAATAGGTATAGCAAACATTTACTTTTTCAATTTTTTTAATGATGAAATTCTGAATATATGTTTGATAACATAAAAAGTTGAAATATATATACTTTCAATGATCCAAATTCTATCATCATTGAATAAATGAATAGTTTTGAAAGTGAATTAAATGTTATATATCAACTTCTCAAAAATGATGAAACATATACAAAGTTGATAGTTAAAAAAGAACACTATTCTCATTATGCAATTTATAAAGTGAAATATGATTCAATATATGGCATTAGTGAGCCAGAGCAATATTTTCCAATATTAATTAATGTGTTACATAATAATACTCATGTGAATGAAATTTATATGGACATCAATGGTTTTAGTAGAGAAACTGATGATGATATTACAGAATTTACTGCAGAATTTACCAAAAAAATAATTAAAATGAAAGATTGGAAATCAATATATATACAAGGAGAAAGTGATAGTGTACTTGATGCATTATTAACTCAACAAAATCCAAAATTAATGAAATTAGAATTGTCACAAATTTTTTTTAATAGTGATAAACTTTTAAAAATTTTTCAAAATACAAATTCTTTAGAAGAATTTGAATTGTGTATTTCTAACACACCAGAAATAAATTTTTGTGAAATTATAGAGATAATACATGAATCAAACATAAAAACAGTGATTATTAATGATATCACTTGCATAATTTCTCATTCCAAATTTATTAATAGTTTGTCTAAATGCAAAATGAGAAATTTACATTTGAAAAATTTGCGATATATATGTGAATTTGATTTGACACATAATTGTACTCTTATGAATTTCACAGTCAATGGAATACAGCCAAATTATGCACAAGAAACTCTAAATAGAAACAAAAATTATGTATTTATTGTGTTGTTGTGCATGAATAGAAAGATCATTCCGAGGTGTGTATTCAAAAATTTGATAGTGAAACATTTATTTATTTTATAAAGACACTCTTCAAGTGTCTTTGTTGTGTAAAAAGTTGAAAAATATATACTTTCAATGATCCAAATATTATCATTGAAAATATATAATGGATAGTTTTGAAAGTGAACTAAATGTTATTTATAGAATTCTCAAAAATGATGAAACATATACAAAATTGATAATTCAAAAAGAGCAATTTGCCCATTACATAAAATATCAATCTGAATATCATTCAACATATAATTATGATTGTAATCCAAATTTTACAAACATATTAACTGGTGAATTGCATAATAATACATATGTAAATGAACTCTATATAACACTTAAGAATTATGGTAGAGTGTCTAGATGTGAAAAAGCAGAATTTATCAAAAAAATAATTAAAATGAGAAATTGGAAATCAATATATGTATTTGGACAAAGTGATAATGTACTTGATGCATTACTTGCTCAACAAAATCCAAAATTAGTGAAACTGCAATTATCTCAACTTTTTGAGAATGTTGATAAATTTTTAAAAATTATTCAAAGTATTAACTCTTTGGAAGAGTTAGAATTAGATTTGTATTGCATACACTCTAATTTTTCTGTCATTGCTCAAACAATATGTGAATCAAACATAAAAACACTAATTATAAAAAGTCTTTTTCTTCCAACAAATTCAAAATTTATTGATATTTTGAATGGATCTAAAGTGAGAACTTTGCAATTTGTAGACTGTTTCTATTTAGAATTTGATTTGATAAACAATTACACTATTTTGAATTTTACAGTGAATGATAAACAACCAGATTATGCATACGAAATTCTAAATAGAAACAAAAATTATGCATTCACTGTATTGTTGTGTATGAATAGAAAGATAATTCCTAGGTGTGTATTCAAAAATTTGATATTGAAACATTTATTTATTTTATAAAAACACTCTTCGAAACTCAAAGAGTGTTTTATGCAAAAAGTTGAAAAATATATACTTTCGATGATCCAAACATTATTATTATTAAATATAATGAACAGTTTTGAAAGTGAATATAATATTATTCATCAAATTCTTAAAAATGATCAAACATATACAAAATTAATATATGATTATGCACAATATTATCATTATGAAAAATATGAATCAGAATATCAGTCAAGATATAATAGTGATAATCAGTATCAACAATTTGCAAATATATTAACTGGTGAATTACATAATAATACATATGTAAATGAACTCTATATGACACAAGATAATTGTGGTTGTGTGTCTAGATATGAAAAAGTAGAATTTATCAAGAAAATAATTAAAATGAGAAATTGGAAATCAATATATGTATGTGGACAAAGTGATAGTGTACTTGATGCATTACTTGCTCAACAAAATCTAAAATTAGTGAAACTGCAATTGTCTCAACTTTTTGAGAATGTTGATAAATTTTTAAAAATTATTCAAAGTACACCTTCTTTAAAGGAATTTGAATTATGCATTTCCAGTACACCAGAAATGGATTTTTGCGAAATTATAAAGGCAATACTTGAATCAAATATAAAAACATTGATTCTTTGTGATATTTCTAGCAGAACAACTGATTTTGAATTTATCAATGGTTTATTCAAATCAAACATAAGAAATTTTCATTTGAAAAACTCATTATGCACAAATGATTTTGATTTGATAAACAATTACACTATTTTGAATTTTACAGTGAATGATAAACAACCAGATTATGCATACAAAATTCTAAATAGAAACAAAAATTATGCATTCACTGTATTGTTGTGTATGAATAGAAAGATAATTCCTAGGTGTGTATTCAAAAATTTGATAGTGAAACATTTATTTATTTTATAAAAACATTCGAATAGTGTCTTATGTGAAAAGTTGAAAAATATATACTTTGAATGATCCAAATATTATCATTGAAAGTATATAATGGATAGTTTTGAAAGTGAGCTAAACATCATTCACCAAATTCTTAAAAATGAAGAAAAATATACAAAGCTAATATTTGAACAGAAACAATATGATCATTATGTAAGACATTGTTTTGATTATCATTTAAAATATAATGATAATCCGAATCAATCATTTATAAACATATTGATTAATGTTTTGCATAATAATACATATGTAAATGAAATTTATATTACGATTAGTAATTTTAGTATTGCAAGAACATCTAAAGTAATTGGTTTTGGAGATACTGAATCTATCAAACAAATAATTAAAATGAAAAATTGGAAATCAATATACATATATGGAGAAAGTGATGATGTACTCAATGCATTATTATCTCAACAAAATCAAAAATTAACAAAACTAAAATTATCTCAAATTCATTCAAATGGTGACAAACTTTTAAAATTGTTTGTAAATACAAACCGTTGGTTTATTAGACAAAGTCTTACACCTTCTTTAAAAGAATTTGAATTGTGCATTTCTAGTACACCAGAAAGTAATTATAGTGACATTATAACAGCAATACGCGAATCAAATATAAAAACATTGATTTTTTTTGATATTTCTTGTGCAGAAACTGATTTGAAATTTATCAATGGTTTGTTAAAATTACAAATAAGAAATTTATATTTGAAAAATTCAAGCCGTACAAATGAATATGATCTAATAAACAATTATACTATTTTGAATTTTACAGAAAATGGAACACTGCCAATATATGCAGAAAAGATTCTAGATAGAAACAGAAATTATGCATTTACTGTGTTGTTGTGCATGAATAGAAAGATAATTCCAAGATGTGTGTTTAAGAGTTTGGTGCTAACACATTTATTTAGTTTATAAAAAGTTGAAAACTATATGCTTTCAATGATCCAAAATACTATCATTGAAAGCATATAATGTATAATTTTGAAAGTGAACTAAATATCATTCACCAACTTCTCAAAAATGATGAAACATATACAAAATTGATAATTGAAGAAGAACATTATGCTCATTACATAAAATATAAATCTGATTATTATTCAATGTGTAATTATAATCAATGTAATACAAATTTTAAAAACATATTAATTAGTGCTTTGCATAATAATATACATGTGAATGAAATTCGTGTGGTAACTCGTTCTTTTTATTATGGTGGAGAAGACAAATTAGAAAATATCAAAAAAATAATAAAATTGAGAAATTGGAAATCAATATACATGGCAGGAGAAAGTTATTGTGTGATTGAAGCATTAATATCCCAACAATATCCAAATTTAATAAAAGTAGAATTATCCCAACTTTTTCCAAACTGTAGTAAATTTATTCGAAATACACCTTCTCTAAAACATTTTGAATTTCGTATATATAGTGATGATCAATCTATTGATTATATTGAATTAATGCAAACAATACATGAATCACACATACAAACATTGATTATAGATGATGATTCTTATAGCTCAAAACGTAATTTTGAATTTATTGACAGTTTATTTGAATCTAAAATAAAAAATTTACACTTTAAAAGCTCATATTGTAATCAACACGTGTTTAATTTGACAAACAATTATACAATTTTGAATTTTACAGAAAATGGAACACTGCCAATATATGCAGAAAAGATTCTAGATAGAAACAGAAATTATGCATTTACTGTGTTGTTGTGCATGAATAGAAAGATAATTCCAAGATGTGTATTCAAAAATTTGGTGCTGAAACATTTATTTAGTTTATAAAAAGTTGAAAATTATATACTTTCAATGATCCAAATATTATCATTGAAAGTATATAATGGATAACTTTGAAAGTGAACTAAATATCATTCACCAACTTCTCAAAAATGATGAAACATATACGAAATTGATAATTGAAGATAGACACCGTGAACATTTCAATAAGTATAAATCTGAATATTATATAACATATAATTGTAATGGTGCTGTTACTTTTAAAAATACATTAATTGATATATTAGATAAAAATACGCATGTGAATGAAATTTATATGACAGTTTGTAATTTTGGTTTTGAAACTGCTTGTGAAAACAACAAATTTGTAAAAAAAATAATTAAAATAAAAAGTTGGAAGTCTGTGTATATGTTTGGTGAAAGTGATTCAGTGCTTGATGCATTATTATCTCAACAAAATCCACAATTAATAAAATTAAAATTATCTCAAATTTTTACAAATGGTCATAAGCTTGTAAAATTATTTCAAAATACAAACCGTTGGTTTATTGGACAAAGTCTTACACCTTCTTTAAAAATATTTGAATTAAATATTTCCACCACATTGGGAGATAATTTTACAAAAATCATAGAGGCAATACAAAAATCAAATATAAAAACGGTAATTATTTCTAATATCCATTGTGAACTTTCTGATTTTGAATTTATCAATAATTTGTTCAATTGCAAAATAATGAATCTTCATTTGAATGATTTAAGGTATAAGTGTGAATTCAATTTGACACATAATTATACTCTTATGAATTTCACAGTCAATGGAATACAGCCAAATTATGCACAAGAAACTCTAAATAGAAACAAAAATTATGTATTTACTGTGTTGTTGTGCATGAATAGGAAAATTATTCCTAGGTGTGTGTTTAAGAGTTTGATATTGAAAGATTTGTTTATTGTGTGATGAGTTGGAAAATTTACACTTTTGGTATATTTTTATTATAATTAAATGTACTGTATTCCCTATCAACAGGCATCAACAGACTTGTTCATAAATTTTGATTATAGAATAAATTTGTTGGTGCACAATGTTGAGTTTCGAGGAAACCTAGTCGTTTTGCTCAACAAAGAACTCAGCATAGTGCACCAACAAATTTATTCTATAATCAAATGCTCACTTCGTTGGCGCCTTTATGAATGCTCTGAAAAATGAAGGAATCTAGCAAATTATTGAATATAAATGAACTATTTGATAAATTACACTAATTCGAATAATAAAAAAAGAACAATATAAATATTATCATCATAAATACATATTATAATAACTTCTATGCACTACTAATTATACGACTCGAAAAAGTATAAGATTGGACTAAATGTATTTTTTAGTAATTAGTAATGATATTACACATTGCTATTATGTGCAATTTTTTCATGAATATTAATAATAATGTACTTTTAATTTTACATGAAAAAAATTGAATAATAATGATAATAACAAACATAATAAATAATAGATGAACATTACAAATGATTACCATTATCCAGAATATTAAATATAATGGTAATGGTGAATATAATGGTACTAAAACTAATGTAGAGTTTGATACGACTCGTGGTGTTTTTAAATATAATGATGAACGTGGTGTTTTTAAACGTGGTGATGATCATGATGATATGGTGGTCGACTGTTATATTGGACAATCCACAAAATATATGTTAACTGGAAATGAAAATGAATTAAACAAAATGTATGATTCTGGAGTTTTATTAAGAGAAGTTTGTTTACAATTGGACAAAGAATTACAAATAATGCTAATAAAAAATTTATTGATAATGTGTGCATTGCCAATCATTAAAAAAATGAATACATATGAATTATTTCAAAAATACATTACACCATTATTATGCATAAACAAAGGTAACAATAATGCTGAGAATGTAGTTTTAAGATATCAAAGTGGAATATTTAATATTTATATAATAAATGCAGAATCACATGCATACGATACTAGGTTCAAAAGAACAAAAAAAACATGTGTTATGAATGAAAATGTATATACAGGTAAAAATATTTTAAATAATTTTCATATTGATGATGCATTGTTCAAAAATAATATTGATGTGATATTAACATTGTTATTATGCACAAATAGAAAAATTATTCCAAGGTGCATAATGTTTAATGTTCTGTTACCTTACATAATAGATGTATAATGCACGAATTTCTTTTATAAATATTGATGGTCTAAAATACTATTTAATTTTACATCAAAAAATTGAACAATAATAACTATAATGAACATAATAAATAATTAATGATCATTATAAATGATCACTGTTCTTCCAAGTGTTAGCACTAAGTTTGCAGATTGTCAGTGTAGTAAAAGTATTATTCATATAAACACCATTTATGATGAAAATATTGATATTACTGACAGTTTATTTTTAAAACCTATAAAATGCCTATTAACAGGTAATGAAGATGAATTAAAAAAAATGTGTGATAACAAGAAATATTTATGGATAAATGTTATTTTGCAATTGGACAAAAAATTATTGACACTTTTAATAAAAAATTTAATGATAATGCATACAATACCAATTATTAAAAATATGAATACATGGGAATTATTTCAAAAATATATTGTACCAATATTTGGCATGAACAAATGTCTCGATAATGTATATAATGTAGTTTTGAGATATAAAAATGGAATGTTATATATGTATGTGATAAATGAAATAGTAAACATGTATACAATATCTAAAAAAATACATATGTTCGAAAGCATCACAACACATACATATGGCAAAAATATTTTAAATAATCTATACATTAATGATACATTTTTCAAAAATAACATTAATGTGATATTAACATTGCTATTATGCATAAATAGAAAAGTTATCCCAAGGTGTATTATGTTCAATGTTCTATTGCCTCATTTAATTGAAATATAAAATGATAATGTTATAGTGTTGCTGCACATGGTTTTTTCATAACAAAAAATTGAAAATGTATGTGATTGACCTATTTAATATAACAATGTATAATAAATGACTGATAATTCCATAATAAATTTAAAAAATAAAATAATGAAAGATATTAATGTATTGACAGAAACTGTTGTAACCAAAGATATGTTCCAACCAACATTTAATTGCATTATTGATCTTTATAAATGTTTGGGAATAATCATAAATAAAAATGACATTACATTAAAATCACATGATGACATTGTATCAAATGATAGAAATGATAAAATTAGTAGAATGATATATGGATCAGAAGAAGAAGTTGACATAAATCCAAATGACCTGCTTTATTCAGATGTTCTTAGTAATTTAACTGGTAGGTCAACATTGGGCACTTACAATGGAAAAACAAAAGATATAACAATGAAACCAAATGTTAAACTAGGTAATTTTGTATCAACAATGGCTCATGAACTCATACATGCATATATTCATCAGAAAAACATAAAAGTTTGCAATTCATATAAACCATCAAAAGAACATATACAAAAATATTCTTTTAGTTTTCAAAACAAATTTTACATGAATAATGGTGATGTTGAAGAAGGTATTTGTGAACTTTTGAGTTTGATTGTCATGGAAATATTATTTGGTAAAAAAGTAACATGTTCTACTGTTTCAGAATATTGGTATGGATGGAGAACAATGTATGCTGCTTATTCTAATATTTGGGAAAAAGAATCTAACAAACAAATCAAAAATTACACCAAACATATATATTTAATCATAACACTGTCTAAATTGTTTGAAGGTATCACCAATGAAAATACTATTAATGATTGGATGAATCTTGTGCCAATAAATGAAAAAAAATTTGATATTTGTCATAATCACCTTTTATAAATTAATTTAATACTTATTATTGGTTCTAGTCACATATTGGATAACATGTTTTTTTATAATATTACCCAATTTACTAATCTCTTTTTTCTTCAACAAAATCATCTGTTGTGTTGCATCTAATTCAAAATTTCCGACATAACATAGTGATTGTTCACCTTTGAAAAATAATTGGTTCCAAATCATAAAAAAATTGAAAAGATAATATAATAAAAGTTCATTTATAAAGATATCAAATAATTAATGAATCAATCTTTGGATAATTTTCCGGACAATCCTCTGGATAATCCTCTGGATAATCCTCTAGATAATCCTCTGGATAATCCTCTGGATAATCCTCTGGATAATCCTCTGGATGGACGTTCAATATTTAATAAAATTTCAAATAAATATTATGGTAGCAAATTTCTCATAAAAGCAAATAGACGCGAAAAACGAAAAATATTTGATAAAGCAATAAAATATTATGAATTATCAATAAATTTTAAAAATAAAGAAGCACCTTGGCAATTGGCAAAATTATATTATAATTTGAAAAAATATGATTTGATTGCAATAGAACTGGATGATACGTGTCACATCACAGTTTATAATTTGGCACAATCTTTTTTCAATCAAAACAAATATGATTTGGCAGAAAATTATTTTTTGATTGCAATAAAATAAAAGAATGATCATGATTGCATGAGATGTTTGGGAAATATCTATAATATCCAACAAAAATATGATTTAGCAGAAAAATATTATTTACTTGCAATAGAATTAAATAATAAAGATTCCAAATCAATGACTTACTTGGGAAATTGCTATTATAATCAACAAAAATATGATTTGACAGAAAAATACTATCTTATGGCTCTTAACATACGTGAATCTATTAAAACAATAATCAAACTCATTGAAATATATTATATCCAAAAAAAATATGTTAATGCTGTTAAATATTGTGCACTCATAATCAATAATAAAGATTATATGTCAATGATAAAATTAGCTCAAATATTCAATAAATATAATAAATCTGACGAGGCTGAATCATATTATTTGAATGTCATTGAAAATGATAATAATGATTATAAATATGGTGCAATGCATAAATTGGCGTTCATGTATTATAGTCAACACAAATATGATGAAGCAATCGTGTATTTTTTGAAAAGTATTGATAAAAATAAAAATGGATTGTATTGGTTGGGTAGTATTTTTACAATTAAAAATGATACTGATAATGCAAAAAAATACTATTTGATGAGTGTTGAAGAATGCAAAGATAAACATGCAATGTGTATTTTGGGAAAAATATATGAAAATGATAAAAATTATATTGAAGCTGAAAATTATTACTTAATGGGTGCAAAACATGGATATGAAAAATCCTTAATAAATCTAATGAGAATATATAAAATAAATAAAAAATATGATGATCTCATTGAAATATACCATCAATATCATAAAATATATGATATTAATATTGATAATATTGTTATGAGTATTCTTGACAATAAAATAACAATAAATGATAAATCAAAAATTTCATTGAATGTTTTTGATTTCAAAGTAAATGATTCTATTGTTCTTCAACATAAACTGGAAATATTAAAATTTACAAATGAATTATCATCTATTGATATATATGATAATGATAGATACATTACTTTTAAATATTTAAAATATAATATCATGCCATACAGAAAATACATTAAATTTCCAAAATTTTTGATTATCAAAATTGCCAAATGTTTGTTTATATAAAAAAAATGAAATATAAACACATTGATCATATTTATAATTAATAATCACAAATAAATGGATAATATAAAGAAAATATTAGTGCCAGTTGGATATTTAATAAAGAAAATATTTTTGCCAATTGTGTGTTGTATATTGATAGGTAAATACACACAAAAACCATTAATTTATTTGTTTGGAATAAAACAATTAGAATTGGATAAATTAAATGTTATATTTAAAACATCAACGCCAATTCCCAATCCTTTTGAACGTACAATTTCTATTTTTACTAACGCGTTAATGGAAGAATGTATGTGTAGATTACCATTGATATTATTGACTCACTATTTTGGACATCATAATATATTTTCATTTGGTACATCAATAATATTCAGTTTAGCACATTTAAATAGATATAATCAACTCAATAATGGAATCATAAAACATAACATTGATGTCAATCCAAAAATGGCAATGGTAATATGGGTAACAACTACTTTTTTTGCAAGTTTTATACTTAATAGTGTGGCATTAGATGAAGAGAATATTGTCAAATCAACAATTGTTCATTTTGTTTACAATAAATTTTGGTGTAATTTGTAATAATGGTTTCATTAATATGGGTTAGAAATATTTGGATAAATGAAATGTACTTGATGTTGATTATTTGTCATTATATTCTTTAAATATTGATTTTATTATGGTTGAATGATTTTCAAATAATTTACTACATTGTCTTTTATTATATAATTTTTGATTATCAAAATTGCCAAATGTTTGTTTATATAAACACATTTATCATATTTATAATTAATAATCACAAATAAATGGATAATATAAAGAAAATATTAGTTGGATTTTTGACACTGAAACATTTATTTATCATATAAAATTTATTCATTGGATTACATAATAAATAAATTTGAATATCAAACCACAATTTCACAATTTGGGAATTTTATTGCAAGTTTTTCTTTAATATCTTTAATTTGTGACATGGATGATTCCCATTTATAAATTCTTATTTTCATTAATTTTGGAGCATTCAAATCATTCAATAATACATGTTGTTTTGAGTTGCCATTTAATATTATTTTTTCAAGATTTGGACATTTTAGTTTTTTTAGAGATTGATCAAATGAATTTCCCAATGACAATGTTATCAATTTTGGAAATTCTTTGTCTTCTATTGGTTGATTAAAACTATTTCCAAATAATATTTTTGTTATATTCGAACAATCTAAATCACTGATTGATTCGTTAAATTTACTATTCCCACAAAACCCAATTTCTCTCAAATTATTGGACATTAAATTTCCAATTGGTTGAGTAAAATGTGCTCCCAAATACACCTTCTTCAAATTTAAACATCGCAATTTTTCAATGGAATAATTAAAAATACTATTATCACTAAATTGTAAAATTTCCAAGTATTGACAATCAAGATTCTCAATTGGGTGATTGAAATCAGCATGCAAATATAACTTTTTTAATTTGTGAAATTTTGTATTTTCAATGGGTTCATTAAATTCACCACCACATGTCAATTCCAACAAGTCAGGGAAATGACAATTGTGAAGTGGTTGTTCAAAAGTATAACCAAGCTTTAATTTTAATAATTTTGAACAATTTAATTTTGCTATTGATTCATTAAAATTATCACCTAATGACAATTCCAATAAATTTTGCATATTGAAATGCTCAATTTCTTCACTGAATAATTCACCGGTCTCTAGTTTTAATAATTTTGGACAATTGAAATGTTTGATTGATGATATAAAATTATGACCCAATGATAATTCTTCCAAATTTTTGAAATCAAAATTATCTATTATGACATTTATATTTAATGTTAGTTTCTTCAAATTGTTCATATAGTTCATATTATTTAACTTTACATGTGAAACAGATTTTAAATGTATTATATCATCATCATCCACCTCTTGTTGAAATTCTGTAATAGTTAGTTCTTTTAGAATTTCTATTTTTTTGGATAACTCAATTTCACACACATCGTTGTTATCTTCATCAAAATTATTATCATATTTTGGAAAAGCACAATAACTTGTATATGTTCTACTAAAATTATTTATATTGTCACTGTCATCGTCAGAGCCATAACTTGCAATTGTCTCATCACAATAATATCTTGGAATTTCATGTATCACTGATAATAATTGATTACCAAAATTGTGCAAATCTTTCAAATATCTTGTTCTTATATTTTTTATGTTTTTAAAATATGTTTTCTTGCACATATTTAATTGTTCTTCTGTCATATTTTTAAACATTTTCTCACAGTCATACACAAAACTTATTGATGTCATCATATAAGAAGTTGCCATATACCTAATCTTTTTACATGTCAAATTTAATGAACATATTTGTTTTTTGTTCAAATACTCACAAATTTTCCATATCATATTTTTTGGTAATTTTTCCATTTTAACTATCAAATGGATTATGATAATGATTTTTGATTGGATACAACAAATACTCACAATTTCAATTTTTTGCATTATGTCATTATATAAAAAATTGAAATAAACACACTTTCAATGATCCAAAACATTATCATTGAATATAATGAACAGTTTTGAAAGTGAATTCAATATCACTCATAAAATTCTTAAAAATGATGAAACATGTACAAATTTAAGAATTGAACAAGAACATCAGCATCATTACAGAAAATATCAATCTATATATCATTCAAAATATAATAGTGATGATATTATTTGTCTAAATTTTGAAAATATATTGATCGATGCATATAAATGAAATTTATGTGATGACCAATAATATATACTTATTACACACAAATACACAGTATTCATATATTAAAAAAATAAGTAAAATGAAAGATTGGAAATCAATGTATATATATATATATGGAGCAAGTGCACATGTACTTGATGTATTTTTATCTCAACAAAATTTCACATCAAACTTTTTGCACAATATTAATGTTATAAAAATGGATTTAATGTAATTATTCATGTAATATTTGTTAATCGCACAATGTATATCTATTTTGTTTGACTTTAAAACAAAGTAATTTGGTTGTCTCAAAACAGCTTCCAATAATATTTGTTTATTCTTTTGTTAAATTTGCACATGAAATAGTAATATTTTTCTGTATATATCATATAATATTATGAATTTATATACATATTCATTAAAATTAATAATGGCTGGTATAATATGTGCTATATCATTGATATATAATAGTGAAAATGGTGTCATTGGTTCGATGTTAATAAGTCCTTTATTTTTACCAATTTTATTGTTACAAAATGATTTAAATATGGGAATGACATCATTATTGTCATCAATAATAATATTAGTGATAGTTGGATTTGTCACTCAAAAAATCGTAAATAATAAAAAATCAAATCCAGTGATATCAAACAGATCAACAAATATTAATTTATTGAAAGAATTCATATCAGCTTTTTTGATAAGTTGTGTTTTTATTTTTAGTACTCATCAAACTTTTGATTTTGGATTAGTTGAATTGGTAGGTGCTAATATTGCAATTAGTTTACTTCCACCATTCGTAAATGCTGGAGTTCTCATTGGAAAAAATAAATTTACAGAATCATTCAATAGTTTTAATCTTGGATTCTTTAATGTGTTTGGTGCAATTATTGCAATGATTTTTATTAATGTTATGCATAATATGTATGTTCAATAAATTATAGTATTTATATCATGTATAACACAATAATATACTTTGTATTTTGGCATTATATAATATTTTTTGTTGTGTTGAAAATACCAAAAAATTGAAAATAATATCATAATAATCGTACATCTCATATTACTATTACTACAAATGGAAATAGTGCAAATCAGAAATAGAAATAAAAAGCAATATCAAGGTAAGTATCAAGATTACTTATTAACTAAACATAAAAATGTGAATTAATGTTTAATTGTTTTGGAATACAATACAGAAATCAACCATATGTCCTTTATATATGTGGATCAACAATTTATGCACTTCAAAATTACTTTTATTTGCATTGTTGGTAAAATTCAAAAAATATTCATTTTAAAATGAATATTTTTGAATAATGACTGATTTTGATTTTATGACCAATTTTGATGCCAAATTCATAAAGTATTTTATATAAAAAAATTATAATTATTTTTATTTTTTTACAATTGTATAATAATTGATATATGTCTTTTTACCATCTCTTTGAATACTTGTACAATATCTTTCTAGTTTATGATCTATTGTATTGAGCATTCCGCGAAGTAAATTTAATACATATGTTTCTGTGTTTTTTCTACTATAATCCTATCTCAGTCTTGCCGAAATTATCACATATTTCTGCATCCATTTCTTCCACAATTTTTCTGGTTTGATCATTGACTATTAATGTTTTATCTATTTTAATAAAATCCGTTAAATATTCAATTGATTGTTTATTTGCATTTTCCAATATTTTATTTATTAATTTCATTGTGATTATATGTTTTACTTTATAACTAATTTGATCTGGTATAATTCCACCATCATTGACTAATTGTAGCTTTAAGGTCAAATACTTATCATAAAATATGTCAAGTTGTTCATCACTCATAATTCTTCCATATTTTTCGAAATTCAAATCTTTTAATTTTTGCTCTCTTGATACATTCATCAATATAATGTACTAGTATAACTAATATTTTATATGTATTTATTATCAATTTTTTTAAGTATATTAGTAATATAAAAGCATTTAAATATATGTTTATTAAATCTAGATCCAATGTATCATCAAGATCATCATAACTGCTACTATTATTATCAAAATTATCGTTATCATCACAATCTTGATCAACTTTAATTTTGTAATTAGTATTATCAGTAGTATCTTTAATATTTGCATTAGCACAAAAAGATTTATTGTTAAGATCTCCACAATCTTGATCAACTTTAATTTTGTAACTAGTATTATCAGTAGTATCTTTAATATTTGCATTAGTATAAAAAGATTTATTGTTAAGATCTCCACAATCTTTATCAACTTTAATATTGTACATGTGATAGTATATATTCTAAATGTGTATTAAAAAATATAATATTAGTATATCTTACATAATTTTATTAATCATACACACATACCTAATCACAATCATTGATATACCTTTGATAAAATACTTAACATAATCATATTTGCTTGATTGTTTAAATTTTGAAATCAAAAGTAATGTAGTTATCATTACATCAATTACTTCTTTGTTTGGCCAATATTTATGTAAATATGTTTCCCAAATAATATCATATTCACTCAAATTAAGATATTCATTCAAGTTAACTTTTTCTTTGTTACAATAAATTGTATAATATTTCGCAGCCATATCATAATTTATGTTTGTACCACATCCATTTGTATACATGAATGCCAAATTTCTCGAAACACTCGCATTATTTTTTCTCACATTAATTGCCATATTAAATAATTCAAATGCTTTTTTTGAATCTTGCCCAACATACTTTCCACATTGATACATAATCGCAAGATCATTCATTGATTCTGAATTACCTTTTTGTATTCCAAATTCATATAATTTAATTATTGTTTTATAATTTTTGTTGAAATTATCTCCATATAATCTGGCAAGATAAGTCATAGCTCTCATAGAACCACATTTAATTGCTCGTTCATACAATTCAATTGCCTTTTCATAATTTTTACTTATACGATACATGCATGCTAAATTATGCATTGCACAAAGATTATAATCATCAATCTCAATTGCTTTTTTATATAATTTTATTGATCTTCTATAACTTTTTCTATTTTTTTTAAAGCCAATGCCATTATCATACATATACGCAAGATTAGAGTATGAATTACTTAATGTATATTTTGAAATATTTTTATCCATTATTAATTTTCCAAAAATTTCTATGGCTTTTCTATAATATTGCTGGCCATCTCTATTTAAAGTATATAATAATGCAACACGTATCATTGCATTATGTTTTAAATCATCATCATATTTAATCACTTGCTCATACAAATTAATGGCTTTTTTATAACATTCAATATTTTTATTTCCAACAAGTCCTCTACAGTACATATTGGCAATTTTGTATGGAGCATTAGAGTTATTTTTTACCAGTTCATAAAAATATAAAGCTTGTTTATAATTTTTGACTTTTTCATTGTAATCAGCATGATTCATTAAATCATCATTACTCAAATTTTCATGTTGGTTCGTAACATCAAATTTACCCAAATCTTTGTTTTCTTCATCACTCATATTTTAAAATAATCATGCATATTACTTTAATAAATATGATAATGTATTAATTTTTCAATTTTTTAGCAGTCTATTTACATAAATCATATATTCAAACAATTATATGTTCAAAAGTAACTGCATATTTCATTATTACACTATGATTTTTCATATAATCAATATCATAGATATACTTTAAAATCATATTCATAATTGGTTTTGGTGAATAGTTTCTATATTTGTGTTTTGAATTGGCAATCAATAATATTGTTTTGATAGTATCATTAATTATAGTTCTTTTAGTTTCCAAAACCATTTTTAATTTATTTAAACCTTCATTTTTTCCTCTTTCTAAATTCAAAAAACCAACACCTACATATGATTGAAGTCTTACATATTGCAACGAACTTGTTTTCAAAGGCCATAAAAACAAGTTTTGTTCATTCGATTTCAGAAATTCTTCCAATTCACATGAACAATTATTCAAAACAAACAATGATTGGATTTGTGAATTGTTTTCCAGTAATTTAAAAAAGTTATGTATATTTGCAAATGGACATAAATAATTTATGTGTTTTACATTACCCAAGTTCAAACTAAAATCTGTCATATTACATCTATTATTTATTGTCAATGCTTGAATATTTTTGCAATTCAATAACAATTGTTCAAAATGTGAATTAAAAATAGATTCACGTCTTATATAAATATGGCATATTTCAGAATAATGACTCAATATATCAATAAAATATACAATATAATCATCATCAAATTCAATATATTTTTTTGAAAAATTTATAATAACACTAGATGCCAAATGATTATTCATAAAAATATACAATGCTTTTTGTGTAATGCATATCGCATCACATATCATTCTTATATTTTTTTTATTAGTTTCTTCATTAAAATTCAATAAATTGATTCGTACTGCATATATATTATCAAATTCATATTTATTGATATTATTCAATAATTTATGTACATCTGATTGGGAATCTATCTTCATATTGTTCTATAATTTGATTATATTATTGTACAGTGATTCATAAATTCAATTTTTTAATGTTGTATGTGATAAAAATTGAAATGTTGAATGTATGGTGATATGAAAGTAAATATATGTGATGTATTGATGAAAAATAATATTATACAAAGGATATTGGATAATAAAAGTGATTATACTGAATTAAGAATTCAATTTGATGATTATGTACATTTTATAAATAATAAAAATGAATATCTGAAATTATATGGATGCAGCGATTTGTTATTATTGATAAAAAATGCAATAGTAAAAAACAAATATATAAGTGGCATATATATTGATTATTTTTACCATAGTCATCGTCTATTTCACGATTTACTTGACCTGAGAATGTTCAAATCAATAAATGCAATTAATCGTGAGGTATTGCAATATTTAAATGCAAATGAAAATATAGTGGAGAGATTACAAATATGTTTAACTGCATTTGGAATAAACGATTTCAGCCAAATACCAAAAACTTGTAAATTGTTAAAAAGTCTAGAAATTACATGTAATATAAATAAATTTATATTAAATCCAATATTTGAAACAATAAATAAAACAAATATTACAGAATTGAAATTAATATTTAACTCAATTTTATGTAAAGTTGAAATGATTGAACAATTAAATGCTTTTGTGTTAAAAAACAAAAATTTAAAAACTTTACATATCAATTTTGAGTATATTGATGATGTTTTTTTAGATGCCATATCAAACAATTACACTCTTTTGAATTTTATGATGAATAATAAATGTAATGAGAAAATAAAAAATATCATGGATAGGAATATGAAGTATACAATGACAATACTGTTATGCATGAATAGAAGAATAATACCAAAATGTGTATTTAAGAGTATGATTTTGGTACACATTATGTAAATACACTAAAACAAAATATATTTTAACATATTATTATATTTATTATGTAATTCATCATATTTCTAACTATTTTAATATCATGTCTTTTCTCATAAACTTTACAAACCATCACAAAATTGTATATTTCAGTTCTTTTATATTTCAATAAATCGTTGTACATATCATATTTCCATTCTTTTTTATGAGTTCCACAAGTTATCAAATTGTATAAATATGATTTTGAAGGTTTTTCTTTCCAATTTATTTTTTTAAAGATAATATCTAAATCTTTATATTTATTTGATCCATTTTTTTCATGTCTTTTGTGTGAACATATTTTGTTAATTATATTATAAAAATCACAATACAATATATTTTTTGGATTTTGATTTGATATGAATTTTTCATATATAATTGGATCAATTGTTAAATATTTTTTACCTGCGTGTTTAAATATCAATCGATCATGGCATATAAAATCATAATAGCCTTTATATTTTTTAAATTCCCAATTATCCCAAGAATACACTATTGATTTTTTTGGGAATTTATTTAATTCGATCAAATTGCATTCTACTATATTTTTATCAATTTCATCCGATACATCCACAAAATAAGCACAGTTAGATCCACCAGTGTCAGAATTTAATTTTAAATCTTTTATGAATTCATCATCTGGTATATCAAAATGTTCTATACTTTGACCATTTTGAGTAATATAACATATGTAATCATGAAATCCCATTTGATATATTTGTGTATATTATTAAATATACAGAATGTTCATATTTCATCTTTTTTTAGAATACAATTACCAAAAATAATTGAAATTATAATTCAATCATTCCACACACATTCAATATGTATTAAATATTATGGATAGTTTTGAAAGTGATCTTAATGTCATTCATAAAATACTTAAAAATGATGAAACATATACAAAATTGACAATTGGGACAAATCATTCATTACACTATCATAAACATATGGAAATATATAAAGAGACATATGGCAAAAATCATTTTGCGGAAATATTATATAATACATTGCATAATAATATATATGTGAATGAAATTTATATAACGTGTAATCTTAGCACTTTTGCTTGTGGTGCACATAAATATATTGAACAAATGATTAAAATGAGAATGTGGAAATCAATTTATGTAAGTTCACATAGTATGTGTGTTATTGATGCATTATTAACTCTACAAAATTCAAATTTAATAAAATTACAATTATCAAGTATTCATACACAATGTGATAAAATTTTAAAATTAGTGCAAATCACTCCTTCTTTAGAGCATTTTGAATTGGATTTATACAATTTATCAAGTACAGATAAGGATCAGCTTTTACAAACCATACATGAATCCAATATAAAAACATTTATTATTCACAATAAACATATCAATTTGGGATTTATAGATAATATCATTGAAAGTAAAATAAGAAATTTTCATTTGACATACCTTGGATTTTTATGTAAATTTAATTTGGCAGATAACTATACTATCTTGAACTTTACTGTAAATAGTATTTGCCCAGATTATGCACAAAATATTCTAAAAAGAAATAAACAATACATATTAACTATTTTATTGTGTATGAATAGAAAAATAATTCCAAGGTGTGTATTCAAAAGTATGATATTGAATGAATTTATTTAAA
>Ga0302280_1001122_pt1 | contig 22703 bp, 29 predicted proteins | sample III_Fen_E1_1_FD_198771 | JGI IMG/M metagenome (GOLD analysis project Ga0302280, IMG submission 198771) | Peat permafrost microbial communities from Stordalen Mire near Abisko, Sweden - III_Fen_E1_1 | ecosystem: Environmental > Terrestrial > Soil > Wetlands > Permafrost | place: Sweden: Abisko... | reverse complement strand
GGCTTCTTCTGCAATCCCTGCTCTAACTGCGATTCGCGCTGGTCTAATGGACTCATCTGCGATGCTTGTGACTTAGGAGTCTCAGTACTCATTTTTGTAGGGAATGGTTCTCCATCTGGTGACATCGCTGTAACTTTAGGAGGAGCAGCAGAAATAGGTGCAATCATTGCGTGCATGGGATGCTGCACCATTGCAGGCGCAGTCATACCTAGAGGATCGGCACTAGGAGCCATCGTCTCGGGGAGACTTGGGTCTTGCATCGGATCTATAGGGTAACGAGGAATCGGGTTCATTTATCTCCCTAGTGGAACGCCTTATATGCGTTTATCCCAGAATTAGCAGCTTGCGCTCCCGCCCCTATCATCCCAGAGAGTGCTTGCCACGGAGCAGAATTGGCATCAGACGCAGCTTTCACATCTTCAGGAACTAACCCCATTGCTTTCAATTGTGCGCTGGTATCTTGACCATACATATTGCTCAAACCAGATGCAGCCGATTGCTGATTCTGCTGTTGAAGATCAGCACTCTTTGAAGCGATTCCAGTTGAAAGCCCAGAAAGTGTCTTCCCTTTCTCCCGCGCAGCCTGATCCAAAGCCCCAGAAAACCCTCCGCTATTTCTGTTTCGCGCAGACGCTAGATTAGCTTCAGTGGTCAATCCAGCCGTTGCTCCACCTGCCCCAGCTTCAGCATTGGCTAATTGCGCTCCCTGCTGTTGCTGCGAATATCCTTGTGGGTTATTCAGTTCACGGGTAAGAAATGGAAGCAATTGCGAATTAACGGAAGAGGCATTTGCGCCATATCCAGCCCCGACATTGCTGGCTGTATTGGCTGCATTCGATGCGGTTGTCCCAAGTCCTGAACCAAATCCAAACATTAGACAATACCTCCACAAGCATCCGTCCAATGCCAAGATGATGATACCAAATTCGATGTAAAGTTGCGCACTATTTCTCCCTCTTGGCGATCTTGCCAAATCCCCAGCCTGCCTGCTGGCCAGTATTTGATGATGTACCACTACCAGTAGACGGTTGCCACGATAATTTCGTGGTTCCAGTGGTTGTTATCGCTGTAGGCTGTGTTCCTCCGTAAGAAACCGGGGTAGACGGGCTTGATCCGGGGTATTGGGCATAACCCCTCAAATACCATTTCTGAGGAGCACCTGAGTCGTCCAGAGCTGCTAAATGGATCGGATCGCGTGTTCGGCTGGTTCCAAAGTGAATCGGATGCGCTCCGTTGAAACTGGAGTTATTCGCCGCCTCAACAAAGTAATGCACTCCCTGCTGTATGTTTCCTGTGTGCGTCAACGTCACATGAGCATATTCACCAGATACCTTCACATTTAGAGCATTAATTGGCGGTGGAGGTGTACTACGTCCGACTGCGCTTGAGGTGGTGTTGTCGGCTAAAGTGTTTACTGCAGTTATGATCTTCTGGAGCAAAGAACCTTGTGTAGGGTTATCCTGAACCCACTTCGACAAAGCTCTTCCACCGGATAGAATTCCCTTTGAAGTTGTACTCACGATGAAACTCCACGATGCGGAGAAACTTTGTCCATCTCTCCATCAAGCATAATCGATCCAATTTCTGCATATCCACCTGTACCAATAGACGAGAATTCCACGAATAGCCTTTGACCGCCAATCTCCAGAACTCTTTCCTGATCGTTTTGCTGCGGATAGTTCAATGTAAATGGAAGACGAATCGTGTAGGTATTTCGAGCAAGCGCACCCAATGAATTCGAGTACAGTTTTCCGGCAACCTTACCAACTCCCTCCATCGTGACAGCCATGTAGTACCAAATTTTCCGTAATGCACCTAATCCCTGAATTTGCTGACCCTGCTTTGCTTTTGTGAATCCATAGGTGGTATACAACCAGTTAATAGCTGCTCCATCGTCAGTGTTTTGACCATCTAAAGCAGCTCCATCGGCTAACTGATAAATTTTGCTTGTACCATTTCCATTCCCCAGAAACAAAGATTGGCTGAAACCATCACCACGCATAATAAACTCTGCTATCGGAATCTGCATTTGCCATAGTGATGACTTTCTCCGCATATCCAGAGCCTTCAAATCTCCAAACATAGTTGTATGCACCGGAATCCCTTCGATCAACTCAGCAGCCGTAGGGCAACCCGTAAAGTTGCACATGATAACCACGTTTGGAGAAGTGGGATTGCTGTTGGTTGGAGCGTTAGGCAACCAGAAGTTCGGAGTCGTCATCGGGACGCCAATATAAACTTCTCTTTTCACAGTAGAGTATCGGCACCATATTGTCTTTGCCGCCGCCCAGTTTATACTTTCCCACACGGAAGCACTTACTCCAGTTGACTGCATCTCGCGTGAAATCGGCTGCGGCTTCCCACCATCAAAAACAAAATATCCAGACCGTGAAACAGAAACAGAAAACTCCTCCTCCGAATGAAAAGCGTTCGGGCCTATGGCCCCAACTCCTTGCGATGCAAGCGATACTGTCCAGTTATACGGTTCGTAATTCGGAGAATCCTGTGTGACACATCGAGAAGCTGTCTTCTCGATATAAAGTTGCTCCAGAATCTCATACGCACCTTGGGTAGGTTGCGGGTTATCTCCTGCACATCCAAGTTGCCCAGTAACCTGATCGACAGATTCAAACTTTCCTGAATAACTGGTAAGAATGGTTGTCGTATTTACGGGGTCGCTAGTTGGGAAAATCTCCATTCTATCAATTTGTATACCAGCACCAGCCGATAACGAGCCAATCTGAATCGCAAGTTGAAGATTCACACTTATGGCCGTCTGTGAATTGAGAATTTCTACAGTCTGAATTGTAAAATTTCCCTGATCGAGTGAAAAAGTGTATGAACCATACACCGTTCCGAACGTGCTATTCGTGTAGTCAACTAAAGCAATCGTGATCGTCTGGACATCTGCATTCAAAGCCCTCGCCTTGAATCGAATTGAATACTGAGTGTTTGGCTGTAGAATGTTAACTTTATAAAAGTCCTGATACGCAGTTTGATAGTACAGGTAGGAATCCGTAACAGAACTTTCACCACTATTCAAAATCTGTAGGCAGTTACCAAAATCAGGAGAATCTACAAGTCCAGACGTTATATTTGCTACAGCTGGAGCCTGTGTCCACCCAGTAGGCTGAGGGTTGGTGAGTGAAATATATCCCCCATCAAAAGTTGGATTAACTAGGTTATTGATTTTGTTCTGGCACAGACCATATAGCATTCTGCTGGCATATTGGAACATCCATGTTGGGCTACCAATTTCCATCAAATTGAAATAGTTGTTTCCGGGTATATCAATCTCATCGGAAGCCAACAGCACGGAATCTGGAAACGAAAACATTGCTGATGTGGTTCCATTTGGAACAATCAACGCCGTGGCGTAATAATCCGTCCCATTGACCGTAAATTTAACAGCAGTGTCATAAGTATAGAAGTTTGCTCCCGGTACTTCATTCTGGCCGCTCTCGGTGAAGGCAATACCAACATACAATACGTTTGGAGGGCCAATCGGAATAAGACTTGCTGAGATTGCTGTCGTATTAGTTGGAACTGTGAATGTTACTGGGTTTGCAGGCTGTGTTACCGCGCCATTTCTCGTAATGAAGAAGCATGTCCCTTGCTTTACTCCAGCCGTTACAAATGTAGCTGAAATCGTACTAAACGTTAGACTTCCACCCACGGTAGTATTTCCAAAGATAGGATCGGTTGAAGACCCAGCATCAGCAGCACCGGGATCGAATGCAAAAATATTCCCAGCCGTAACCCCTTGACCAGTTTCAGAAACATGAGAAAAATCTCCTGTAGAAACAAGTATCGTGAAGGTGCCATTATCTCCACCACTAACCGTTGCAATAATTAGGTTTGCACCATTCAGCGCACCATTGGCATTAAGTGTGTTTGTGATTGTAATGGATTGCCCAGCATAGGGAGCTACCCCACTAACCAAAGAATAACTAAATGTGGCTATTCCTGAAGAAACGCTGCTTTGATTGATCGATAAAGAACCAGAATTTATCGTTTGTGTTATCGTCCATGTTGAATCCCACGCCGAGGGAGTTGCCCCAGATATTAGTATCGTGTTTCCAGTATCTAATCCGGGAACCTGAACGCTCGTAGTCAAAGTGGCAAGCGATCTTTGATAAGTTACCGTATATGAACCATGACCAGAACCCTGAAAATACTGATATGCGGAATTAGATACATTGTATGTGAAATAGTAGAATTTTCTTGGCTGTCCGGGGGGTTGGGCTAACCCCACTGCTGTAACTTGAACTGCGTATGGCCCTTGAGTTGGAATTCCACTGCCAGTAAATTCCATGTACAGATAAACCGCGTATCCAGAATTAAACGCAGCAATTAAATCTGCATCACCACTACTGACACCTGAGTCATTGTAATAAATAGTTACGCAAGTTCCTGCATCTGTACTTCCCGGTCCAGACGACTGGAGAAAGTAACTATACCCGTTTGATTTTTGTGATGGTTGCGTAATAGTTGAAATTGTATAAGTATCTGTACTTGCCTGCTGTGGAGTAAATACCGGAGACGTACCAGGCCCTACTTGAGTAATACGGTCGCACCACGACCCAGTATACTGCATTGGCTGAGAACTGCCTTGAGTAAGGTTGGAATAGGCCATATACGCCGTCCCATTTGCGTCTATTCCCTTCATATAGCTTCCCGGAATAACAGCGGGAATAAGACTTGCTCTGGACAAGACTCCGGGATTATTGCTCGCATCCTCCTGCCACACCAAACCAGAAGAATCAAGTGCAAGTGTTGTCGTGTCTGATTGGTTTAGATTCGTAGTCGATAATCCAAGAAAATCAGTCTGCCCATCATTAGAATAGATGGTGACAGTAGCATAATTTATGGCCACAGTTGCAGGAGAGGTAACAACTGCCCATAAATGTACTTTGAATTGTGTAGAATCAACATTCGTGTAGTCCCAAGTGCTTCCCCAGAGGTCTGTCGAGCCTGTCCCGAGCGTAACAGAGCCTTCACTTGTTGGCATCGTTGCTGAGTAGATATTACCTACAGCAACACCATTGTTTAACAACTGAGCATAGATTGTTGCTCCTGAAGCGAAACCATAAACATCTACAGCAATGCCTAGAACTGGGGTCATTGATGGAAGAGTTAAATTGAAACCTGAAACTTCGATTACATCTGTTATCAAAGGAGATACTGGCGACGACGTAGTGTATGTTCCATCGTTCGTCAATACGTTCGCCGGATTAGACCATGGATTCCCCTCTGTACTAATACTTGTAGCTACACTTCCCCCGTTTGGCCCGTATGTAGCCCCAGAATACGAATAGACATTCTGCAAACCTGCACGCTGAATCACCCTGCCCACGATGAAATCTGTATCGTAGGTACGGGGTGAAGCCCCTTCCGGAATGTCCTCTGGGCGGGCTGTAGATACCAGCCCACCTAGAGAGTCAAGAATTACAGGATCGCCGGGCATCTATTACCCCTTGGCAAAGCGCGCTTCGTACTTTATGCAATCACTGAGGACACCAGCCGGATAAGCTCCTGCAGAAATGTTTGCCTGCGGATTGCTTGCACTTGCCCCGCCAACCTGGACAAACAAGCATCCGGTTGCCTGGTTATAGGAGTAGGTATACCCGCTGTCGCTCTGCGACCAGAACGAAACCGTGTAGGGCTGCGGGGGATTGATCCCGCTGGCTGTGCCAGTTCCGGTAGAGCCGGTCAGCGCAGAAGGCATCACCGCAGTGAATGCCGTGGAGGTGGAGTTCAGCACAGTCAGGTTCATGCCAGACAACTTTGGGCCTAGCGTTCCCGTTGCCACGTTTACCTGCACCTGCGCTCCCGGAAGATAGGCGTTAGCCGCAGTGACCGTCAACGTAGTACCAGATGCCGACAACGCAGTCACCGTAGAAAGCAGCATTGCGCCATTGCTAGGAACTGGAAGAGATACCTGCCTCCCGGAATAGGCTAACCCCACGTCTCCGGTGGTTGTGGTTCCGGTAAGCGCAGTTGCGAACGTAAAGGCACTAGTAGTTGCACTCAGGATGGTCACAGTGAGGCCGTTGAATAGAGCGGATAGGGTACCAGTGTTCCCAGAGAATACTACCTGACAGCCCGTGTTGAAGTTATTAGCAGCAGTTACAGTCGCAATTCCAGCCGATACTGCGAATCCAGTTGTCTGCGCAGTGTTCTGTCCGTGGATGCCGTTTCCTGCAAAGTTAACTTCGTTGTAACCAAGACCATCAATCAGCGAAGTCCAGTTTATCGGCTCTCCAGTAGTGACTGCGTTGCCAAGAAGCTGCACACTTCCGTTGGCAGTAAGGGTGGTTTGTGTGGAATCGAGTCCAGCGGGAAATGGATTGAGTAATAGAACATTTGCCATGTTATACGGCCTCCTCAGCCGTTTGTTTCGGTTGTGCGCTTCTCGCGCGGTGGCTATTGCCCATAATTCAAAACCATGGGGGCTTCATTTCCAAAAGCGTTCGTATGATAGTTTTGCCCCTGTTTGTTCATAACTTCTCCGTTAAGCATGTCATAAACAGCAGCATCGGACTCAGCCTTGCGCATCTCATAAACTGATCCACCCTGTCTTGCTGCATACAGACGATCAATGATTCTAGCTACAGCCTCCTCGCAGCCCATGATAGGAAGATAGGTAGTTGCTGGATCAGCGTTCGATACAAACAAGGAGTTCAAAATCATTCGATACCGCAAACGTAGGTCTCTGTAATCGAGCGATCCGGGCAAGCATACCATGTTCTGCCTCCACTCCCATCTGCCCCATCCACAAGTCTGATAGACACCCTGAAGTCCGTTTGCAGGTTCTCCCATATCGCAGAAGATGTTATTTGACGCATTCTGGCGTTCCCAGCAACGCATTACCTGATAGCATCCCTGCGGAAGTCTCCAGTTTTGATTCCATTCCGTACCGTCATAGTATCCATTGAATCCGACGTAGACCTGTACTGAAGGGTCAGCAACCTGAAATCCCATTGGTCCATTCATGGGAGGAATGTTTTTCAGGATGTAGTTATCGGCAATCAGCATCGGAGCGTTTACTATTCGCAGCTTACGAGTCAACTCTCTGACAGCAGAATTGAATAGATTGCTCATCGTGACACTCAACGACATATCGTTGACTAGAATTTGCCCCTCACCAAGAGTGTCAGTCGCACCAGCCATGTCATCGCGCACATCTGAGCGGACAAGATCAGTAATCGTCTTGATATTTGGAAAACTCGTTACATCTACGACGACGTTTGCCATAATTCTCCTAGTGGATCTGGGGTCCGAGTGAACCTATGCGGGACGGTCGCGGACGGAACTCTCTCGCCCCAGAACTTTATGTCTCCTTTGGCGGTCTACCCGGACCACGCCTCACCGGCTCATCATCATTCCACCAGTGAAACTGCTCGGGTACATCCTCTTTCTTTACCGCGCCAGCGAGATACGATTTTTCCCAATCAAGCACACACCGTTGTCCGTTTGTGTAGTGAAATGCGATCCCCTCTTTGATCTTTTCGCCGCAGTTCGGGCATTCTACCTTCGGAGTTGTAACGCGATGCCAGTCAACGTCAATTCCAAACATCTCAGCCGCAAGATGGTGGTCTAGTCCTAGTTCTTCCTGCGCTTTCTTTGGATCAGATCGGAACAATCCATTCATACGCTCGAAAATATCCTTATAGAAAGCAACGCGACGATTCTCTGCCTTGTTTAGCTCGTCTTCTGTTGGTACTTCGTTCATCGAAGCAAAGACGCCCTGCTTTGTTAAGTTGCACTCACCAGAGGCAATCTGCGCCCAGTCAGGGGGAGGAGTATCTTGCGCGCTTAGTTCTCCTCCGACATAACTTGGGTTGCAAACACACAATGCGGCTCGCTTGGCATTCTCAAAAGTCCACTTTAGCGGACCAGATACATTATCAGGATCAACTGTTGGAATCTGCACCGGATGATTGATCTTCATAAACGTGATGTAACGCTTATCTTTGGGACACGCCGGAATAATCACATTGCGAAATACCGGATGCGGCTGCTCAAATGACCGTTTCGAGATTGAATGCAGATAGACCGTATACTCTGGCCGGCGTAGCTGGTCTGGATCGACATAGATAGATTTCTCCAATGCACTCGGTCCATTATGTACGGGTCCATGTGTCACAACTTGACTTCGTTCTGGGATGATTGCAACTGTTGCCATTCCGTCCTCCTATGCTGCGATTGAATTTTGTTTGAATCCCGGTTGCACGCGTCCAAACGTCTTGAGCATTTCGCTCATTTGCTTCTGAATAAGTCTGACTCGGTCATCTATCTGTGAAGGAAGAATCCTTCGCTTTGAAGCATGGATCATATCGTCTATCTTGTTGTCTTGTTCTTTCTCTTCTCGTTCATCTCGCTCACGAAGCACCTGCAAACGCTTCTTCATACTCATCTTCTGACCTTCAAGAATGCAAGGAATCAGCATATCAAGAATCCAGCCGTCAAGGTGATAATTCTGAACTCGCATCTTGCCGTCTCGAAACTCTTGCGAATTCAAACGATAGGCAATTTCATAACGTCCCTTGTGTGGATACTCTCCTAACAACTGGAGTCCGGTTAGATCGTCTCGGTTGTCGTAGTAGTATGCCGCCGGAGTTCCATAGTCCTCAGGTGGATGCCATTCAAGAATCATCCAGCAAGGCATCCCGTTTCCGCTGAAACTAGAGTTAGACAATGGCAATTTTCTATATCCAAAGTATCCATCTCCATGCGGCTTAGGCCACACACCTCCAGCGGTATACAAAAACGTCTGCCCCCATGCAATAATGAAGTTCGGTTCTCCATACCGATTCAAGCCAACATGCCGAGTCAGCATCTCTTCAAATACTTCCGGACAACGTCTACGCTCAATATCAGGCATTGTGCCAGCCTCGAATATCCACATTCCAGACGAGTGCGTAATCGTCTGCCCCCTCGTCGTCGAAATGCTTCTCTTCGGCAAACTTAGAGAAACTTGCAATAGCACCAACTGGAGGAAGCGGAGATTTGCTTTCTCCTACTGCAATAACGATTCCACGAGATGCCTGTTCCTGTGCAACCTCTGGCCTAATGATTCCGCTTTCAGCTTGAACCATCGGATTGCGCTTGATTAGCACACGATCAAACGCCGGGATGAATCCTGCTACCTTACCGTTTACTTCAGGTGCTTCTGGCTTCACATAACCGCTGCTAGATCGCTTGTCAATAACTTCCATTTTGAATCCGTCCTTTCAAGGTTGATACTGCGTTAGGTATGCGCGGGCCTGAGCTACAAATTCAGCATTCTCAAGAACCGCCAATTTCGTGTTGCAACTCATACAGAGTAGACCGCGCGGAATATTCCTGGTATGGCAGTGATCGATTGCTAACCTACGACGATCCGCATTGAAGTATTTTCGCGTTCCATTCTTTCCTTCTGGCTTCCCACATATTGCGCAAACTCCGTTTTGCTCTGCGAACATTCGTTCATACCATCCAGACGGAAGACCAAGTTTAATTTCCCATTTCCGCATCTTCATCTTCACTGAATGGAGCGGGTCTTTTTTCACCTGATCATAGTACCAATTCCTCTGAATTTCCTTGCGCTGCTCTCGCTTGTCGTTGTAGTAAGCGAATGCTCTCTTAGAACAGCACGCTTTGCAATATGTCGCTATTCTTCCAGCGTGCGGTCCAGTTTTGGTTACGTAAAACTCGGCAACCTTTTTTGTCGAGTCGCAGAGTTTGCAATATTTTTGTTCCATGAATGGGACCACCTTTCGATAGTCCCATTCTATTGCAAACAGCTAACTAACGTCAAATCTGAATAGTACCGGCGTTACTTACGAAAAGACCGTGCCTTGGAATTCTATTACACAACTGTCCACCCCACTCATAGACGAACATCTTGGCGGTCAAGTATGTAGCACCCACACCACCGCCAATATCAGGAACCGGCATCACAGTGTTTCCACCACCAAAGTCATACAGACCAACGGGGCAGAGTTCACCAAGTGACCAGTTTTCAGTGAATAGCAAGTCAGCACGTCCCGGCTTCGCAGTATTGGAATACTCGAATGGGCGTTCGCCAAATTCCTTAGCAACCCCCTGCCGAGCACGGTCGAATACGCTATCGCTCTTTGGTTCGCTGTTTTGCGTAATCAAAGTCGAATACCACTGACTTGCAATCGTTGCAACCTGTTCAGGGCGTCCATACCAAACACCCTTATCAAGTTCCTCAGCGTCATCACCAAGTGCGCGGGTAAGCAGCACAAAGGCACGTTGAGCAACGCTTGGGGTAATCTGCGATCCACCCAAGTTGATTACCGGAGTAGATAGACGAGACGGATAGTTAGCCATCGACAATCCGCCCTTGGTGCCAGAGTTTCCATTCGTGTTCCAGTACGGAATACCAAGAACAGACGATCCAACGGCACCCGAAGAACCGGCAACCATGATGTAGTCTCCCTGTGTGGTTCCACTAGGAAGCGCGGTAGAGAAGTAAAGCGTCTGACCAACCACATCGACAAAACTGATCGTGGCAGTACCAGTACGAGCCGCTCCACCCTCAGACGGAAAGAACTGCACTACCTGCTGATCGACGAATACCGCGGCGGTAGAAACTCCCTGAATTATGCTGGTTTGAACCCCAGAACCACCAGTCGTGATTACAGCACTAGCAGGAATCTGGTCAAACGCACCCGAACCGTCGCCATTGAACAGACCTTCAATTCCGTTATAGAACTGCTTGATGGATCGCTTGATTTCTGTCTTCGTGAACGACTCAACAGCCCGTTCTGCTCCGTTGGTAGCAAGTTCAGCGAGACGCGTGTACTGTGTCACGTTGTATGCCCAGATTGGAGCCATAGCAAAAGATGCCGTCTGCGATCCGGTTCCGGAACCCAGTGAAGTACCATCACCTGACCCTACAGCGATGCCAGAGGCACCCTGCGTAATCATGGTTTCACGCCACGCTGAACGAGTCGTACCCGCAGCCTGAGTTACATTTGCAATGTTTACCTTTTTGGCAGACTTGCTGAAAAGGTTGTAAAGTCCACGAAATGTGGGCCACAGAAGGGCAATTTCCTTGCCTACCTGTTCGAGTTCGATTGATTCTGTTGCCGCTTCATTAAGAGTGGGCATAATAGCTCCGAGAAATGAGATTCAGCTTTCGCTGTCCTGCATCCCAAGGAAGCCATTAACTTTAAGGAGCGTTGCACTCCTCTTCCGGGCGAACCTGTATCCTTTTAGCGTCAGGGAGACGGGAACTTTTCAAGCGGTTCCATCGCTGGTGAAATAATAGCACACAATCAACGCCACTTACGAATACCACCAGTCTTCAATGGGGCCTGCCCCTCTAAAATCATATCTGACAAGTCCTTGAATCCAGCTTTTCGAGCTGCAATCTTGCCATTTGGTCCATAGTCGATTTCACTCGGTAAAGGTTCCTGCCCCTTCTGGACATTAGCTACTGCTGGAGACTTTGTTACCTGAGTTGTTGTCTTTTGCGTATTTGCTAACCGGCTCCAAGGTGGAGTCTTCAAGATGGCTCGGATAGAAGCATCTGCATTGTCGTCCGTCCAACGTTTTGCATATTCAGTCCATTTGTCATACCCTTGACGCTGTTTTGCCGGAGCAATCGTCTTGTAATCTGCATTCGAGTTTCGACTCTCCTGAAGATGATTCCATACAGCATTACGGAACGCAGAATTTTCCTCTTTGGTTAGTCCAAACTTACCGATGATTGGACGAGCAATCTTGTCAATCGTCGGTCCCGCATGGTTTACGACATCACTGTAAGCCGCATCTACCTTCTGCGATTCTTGGCCCTCATCTCGCTTGGCAAGTTCTTGACGAAGGCGTTCTACTTCAGGATCAACCTGCTTTTCTTGCGTTGCTGACTGTCTATTTCCAACAACCCACTGGATCAACTCATTTCGTACCGCTTGGGCTTCATCTGTCTTGCCAGCATCATAAAGCTGCACCATACGGTCGAACGCTTGGGGAAATCCTTGTTGGTCGAGATAACCGATTGATCTAGGCGCAATGAACTTCTCGTATTCCTGTGGCTTGGCCTGCGCAAACTTCTCAAGCAATGCTGGCATTAGCTTAGGCATTCCATCAGGAGCTTCGTCCCACATGCGATCCACAATAGAGGGATCACCTGCTGAAAGAGCTTGGTCAACTTGCTCAATTTCAGAGAGGGTGGCCTGCATTTGCTGCACGCCCTCGCGGCCACCAACAGCTTCAAGAAAAGACTTTACTTCACGAGCCTCGCGCACAGTTGGGAACTGTTGTTCATATCCCCGCGCCTTGCCGCTTGTATCATACAGGAACTTGATGCGATCCAGCTCCGCCTTCTTCTCGACGGGATCGGTGATCGAGTCAGCGCGGCGGCGCAAGTCAGTGATGTGCTTCTTGAGCGCGTCTGGCTGGTGGCGATTGTCCTGGCGGTCGCCTTCGCCCTCTTTGACCTTTTGCTGGCCATCGTCCGCGCCTGTTGACTCTGTTGATTCCCCTGCGTCAACTTCTGCATTGACAGGTTCGACCACTTCCGCAACTGCTGCGATTCCGTCCTCTGGCATTATTTCTCCTCTTCAGAGTTTGCAAAGTAGAATTCCATCATAGCGTTGAATGCTACAGCGGCAAGCTGATGGGCTTCATCGCCGAAATGATCATGCTTCACCTTGTTCTGGTATTCGGACAAGTGACCGCGAATATGGTCGCTGATGCTTTGAGTGGATGTGCGTGGATTTTTGCCCCTCGATTTATCGCCAAGAAGTCTGCGGTGCTCGGAACTCTCCTCTCCATATTTCTCGGCACCATAGCGGCCAATATCGTTCATCGCCTGAAGAAATGCAGTGCTTAAAAATTCATACTCGTCTGGCATATTTGCTCCGTCCTATCCTTCGACAACTTCCACGTTGTTTTTCAGCAACTTGACCGTGTTCTGAAATGCGGCCATCAAGACTTCCGGCTTAATATCGAGTGCGTACACGGAACCGGAACGCGCCATCCCCGCCATGACGCAATCGGCGATCATATCGAGAACATCGATCAGGTTTACATCCTGCGGGATGCCGTCGGCTTGTAATAGGTGATGGCGGTTTACTTTGCGATGGTTGTCCCACCATGAATGCTCCTCGAATCCGGTCAAGAAGTCACGATGGAATCCGTCAATGTCGGAAATCTTGTCGTGATCGTGAACGCTCGCTTGATTGCAGATCATAATGGCAAAATGCGCCATCGCAACCCCCACATCCTGGATATGCTGATGACTGCTCGCAAGCAAGGTTTCTTTTGTCGTGTTGGCAAAGTCGCAAGTGCGTGTATCTGCAGTTGGGCTTTTCTTGATCTTGATTTTCATTTGTCACCGTCCTAACTGATTGATTTTCCTACATGCTTCCAAGTTTCACATCGGACAATCGCGCCAAGCGTAGCCTGCGAAAGCCCGTATTCTTTTGCGAGAGGTCGCTGCTGATAGTTTCCGGTTGCGTACTTCAACCGAATTTCTACGATCTGCGCTTCGGTCATCTTGTGGAGGTGGTTTCTCTCGCCCCGTGGAGGGTTTTTTGGTCCATTCTTTTTCCCTTTAGACCTTCCCTTAGCAGTCATATCCGTCATGTTGTCCGAATTTGTTCCTTCAAACAAATGTTCTGGATTTACGCACGTCGTGCGGTCGCAACGGTGAAGAACTAACAACCGCGATCTCCGTCCGTGGAATAGTTCGAACGCAACGGTATGCGCTCCCCGGTTAGTACCTCCCAGCCAAAACTGTCCGTATTTATTGCGAATACTACCCATCCACAAATGGCAATTGGTCGATAGTCTCGTGTAGGAAGCTGGCGGCAAACCCACTATGTCTACCTTTTCTCGAAACCTAACTTGCACATTTTCAACTGGTCTACCTGTTCTCATACATACATAGTATCATTGTTTCGCTCAAACTTAGCTAAGACTTTTGCCCACCACGGAGGTTTTTCTTTCAATTTCGCTTCCTGTTGGCCCAATTCCTCGCTCTGTAGTAGTTACTTCGTGTGGAGCAAGCGAATTTTGCTGCTGAATTGCCTCTGGAGTAGTAGCTACTCCCATCTTCTGCAATGCACTGGTCTGCGCTTGTGGATCGAGCTTGTCTACTGCAACCGTGAGCGAGGTCTTCGGCTGGATTGGCTGCTGATTCTGCGCTGCCATCTTCGCCGCGCTAGTCTGGTGCTGCTGCCAATGCAGATGGAGATTCTGGAAGCGTGCTTGATCGTCAGGATCTTTGCTAGAAGCCAATCTACGCCCCTCTGCGGAGTTCATCATACGCAAGCAGATTAGAGCCTCTACAGCGTCATTCTCCGAACCATCTCCACGGACAGGTACACTTGAAATCATTGGAGGAGTCTGCTGCATCATCTGCTGACCCTGCTGCAGTGATTGCATCTGTTGCGGATCAGGTTCTTGCCCTACCGCTATGGCCTGCTGGATAGCTTCATTTCCTTGTTGGACAAGTTGCTGGATCTTGATGAATTGAGGATTATCCTTTGGTGCAGATTTCAAAAGAATATCAAATTCCGCTTGCTGCTTCTCAACCGAATCCACACCAGGCAAAACCATACCGGGGGGCATAAACCTCTTTGCTGCTGCCATGTTTTCAGGATCACTCTTGATCGAAGCCATAGCAGGATCGGGATCACTCATCACCTTACCCCATGCAGCTTCACGGTCGGCCCAAGAAGTAGGGGAATCGCTCATACCATCTGCTCGCGCGACACCTGAACCAGACTTCATCTTGCCAATCTCTGCGGTAATTCGTCCCATTCCGGAAAAGTTGGAATCAAACTTAGTTTCTGGAGATTGGACACGCGCATTCCATGCCGCTGATTGCGTATTTATGTTGGCAAAACCACGCAAGATATTGCGCCAGCATTCTCCAAAACTAGCTTTAGCATTCTTGTCCTTGCGGTTGTACTCAGTAGCTGTCTGCATAGGATCATTAGGGTCTGAAGTACCTGATACGGACTGCTGAGCATGGGTAAGTTGCTCTGCAAGGGGTCCACTGATCCATTCGATGAATGCGGTTATATCAGGACTTCCTGTAGCCATTGGAAGCTGCAAAACAGTATCAGTAGCAGGACGTTGGCCAGCAGGCATAATGAAAGGCTCGTATACTCCTGCTCGAACACTTGACGCCCTAATTGCATCCACATTCCACACGTTGCTATCAAGCCCAACGCGGGGAATCGCTTTACGGCAAAATTCATCTCGCAAATCTACCAGAACATTCAATCGCATCTGAGGGCCGCCGAAACTTTCAGTCAGCGCACGTCGGTTCTGTCCATTTCCGCTTCGGGCATGGAACTCAGTCAATACCTCATCCATCGATTCATTGCGGCCCCACGCCAACACCCCAGACTCATAAGCTACAAGAATACCCTTGGGGAAATTAGTCCAGAACCATGAACGCAAAGCCTTCGGGCAGGAATCATCCATGTAGAAGCTAGGTCGGAACCAAACATACGTCTCAGTAACGTCACGCATCAAACTGTCGCCAGTAGCATATTGGCTCTGCATTGACATCTGTACAGACTGACGTGCCAACCGATCCAGTTTCAACTCGGCAATTCCTAAATCTCCGGCTGTAATCTGCTTTGCCACCCACGGGCATTTTGCCTTGGCGATGGAAATATCAATTTCGTGCGCCAACATCGCGTACGCCCACGCATCCTTTGATTTTGCCAGTAGTGGAACTTTCCGTGATAACTTTCCGTAAACGCTTGTGAGTGTGCGAATCTTTGGCCGCTTAGATTCCGCTGCATTCTTCGCATCCGGGTCTTCTCCATCCTCTGTTTCAGGAACTACATCAGGTGCATTATCCTCATATCCCCAACGCTGTGCATCTGCAACAGGTCTTGTGTACGCAATAGATGTTTCATCGGTACATGCAAAGCGTCCAACTTCGGCCTGTAGTTCTCCGTAGTTGTTCTCTTCTGCCATGAAATGCTTTAGGCAGTTGGCTTGCTGTGCGTAGACCTCATCATCAGGATCACCCGGTTTTTCAGGGAAGAACGTAGAACTCGCAATCTCGCACGATAGAAGAGATGTAATCGTGTCGTTCTTCTCTCCTATTACGTTTGTGTCGTAATACCCACCAGACTGCTGAGCTCCATACATCCCCATCGAAGCAGTACGGCTACCATAGAACGGCTCCCACGCTCCATTCGCTGTAGATCGTAGTCTCTGCAATCCCCTATCGAGTAGTTCGAGCCACCACGCTCCCTGGATCTCAATACGATGCGGTACCGAGTCAGCCTGCGCCGCCGCTTGAACCATCGCCTTGATTGCATTCTTCTGATCTTGGGTTAGCTGATACTCGCCTTCTTTGTCCGTCCAAAGTGGTTGATCGCTAACATCAAACGCTGCAAACGTACCAAGTGGAAGACTCGCAGGATCGAACTCATCAAGTTCTTGGTCGTCCTCGTCTAGGATCGGCGCATCGGTGCGGTTGTCAGCCATTCTTTTCCTCGCTCAGGATCGGGCATCCGTTGGGATAGGTAATTGCGTTCATGGATACCGCGAATCGCCCATCGGAAAGATGAACGATAGGTCTGCCATAACCGAATACCCGGTCCCACTCCGCACGATATTCGTCCGTGATCGGCTTTTGCTTCTCAAATTCCATCAGTGCTCCACATTCGCAGCCGTAGCTAAAACTTCCCGAGCGGCCATGATATGCGATCGATACGCAGATTCTAGCTCTTCTTGAATCGCATCGACTGGAATCCCAGCATTCAGCGCACGCCTGAAGATAGCGTAAATCTCGTCAAGTTGGATCCGCTCATCGGGAAGGATTTCCATATCAGTGCTTCCATTTCGACATGGTGATGGCCAGGCGCGCACGCTTGCCAGACGTTCCTGGGTCGCCTTTGTGTTCCTGCTCATAGGCGGAATTGCTCACGCCTTCACGCTTCGCAGCGGCAGTCATGGCCCCCTCTTTGATATGGAATGAGCCTTTATTCCCGAGATTTACCTTTTTTGTGCCGTACATTACTCATACTCCGGTTCGTCACCACCTGCAATTTTCTGCTCTTCTTCAGGCAAATGCTTCTTCAAGTGGTCAACAAGCTCTTCAGCCGTTGTCGTATGCTTCTCAGCGCCAGACTCGTGCGTTGTCGTATGCCCACCTTCAGGATGATGCTCGGTATGGATCGGCTTATCGTTCTGGTCGATCTCCTCTTCGCCACCATCTTGTCCGGGCTGCTGTAGGGGATCGCTTCGACCCATCAACCCACCAGACTTACTTGCCATTGATCGGTTATGCTGCATCATCGGAGGTCGATTCGTGAACTTCTTGCCGTCTGTCGCTTGAAATGCCATCTGCTTTCTCCTTTTCGTACAGCTTATTCAGTTCTGCTGACCAATCATCCGGGCCGCTGAATTCAGGAACCACAGGCGGCTTACTTGCATTGTACTGCTGAGAATATGCCGCGCCAGCCGAAGAACCAAACGGCATCAGCACTGCTCGCATTCTATCACTCTCAATCTTCAATCCCGCAATCTCTGTACGCAACTGCTTGATCTGCGCATCCTTCTCGCCGAGCCATTGCGTATAAACCTGCTTCTGCTCATCATGGCGAGACTCTAACCACTTGACGTATCGGGAAGCGGTCAACCAATCGACAAAGAATTCACGAATGCTCAATTAGCTACCGCCTTATCGATGATCTTATCCCGCTCCGAATTGCGTTCTTTGATGTCTTCAATGCACTGCTTGTAACCGACCTCGCACAGATCGCGCACAATATCCTTCGCGGCCTCATCAGGCCAGCCCGCGTTCTTTAGCCGTGCCTTCCAATTCAGCACAATGCGCTGATTTTCAGTCATACTCCGCCCCCCGGCGTTCCTCAGCTCTATCCTTACGCTTCTGAGCCTCTTGCGTCAACTTGTATTTTACCAAGTAACGCTGCATATCATCTCCAGCCGCAGCAATCTTCTCACGGTCGCGCTCTTCTTGAGGCTTTGCTCGCGTCCCAAGTTCACCAAACAAGCCAAGAGAAAGCGCATCATATATATCATCGCCCTTGGTCTCCACCTTGAGCACATCTTCAATCTGCTTCTCATCTCGAACGCATTGAGGAATTGCCTTGATTGCTTCTGGGCATGTGTCCAATATCACAAAGTCTCGTGTCCGGATCAAATGATACAGCAGTGTTGCTCGCCCAACGCGATCAGTCGTAGCTCGCTCTACTCCTGCCATCCCTCTATCCATCAGGTACTTCGTAAGTTTTGCCGCTGGGCTTTCCGCCTCCATCTGCTTCGCAAACTTCTCGTGGCTAAAGTAAGCGGTACGATAATCGACCCCCTTGCGCTCTACATTGTCCTCACGCTGCGATCCGGGCAAACCCATCCGAGTGAGACGCGTCACAATATCCGCCATCTCGATATAGTCCAAACCTCGATCAACGTACTCTCGGTACATCACAGTTTTTAGCTTGTACTCTCCTGCACCCTTGCGCACCAAAGCCTTAGTGAACCAGCACACTGCATTCCAATGCGCGCGCCCCCAATCCCACCCTAACCAGCGCGGTTGCCAGTATTGCCAGATGATTGCATCGGGATCGTCGCGCAGATTTACCACATCGTACTCAGGACTGAAGCAGTCGTAGTACTGCCCGACGTGCATATCCATCTTGCCGCTTAGGAACTTCTCCCGCAACTCTTTAGGCTGAATCGCATTCAATCGCTCTACGATGCCAGGATCTTTCTCCAGCATATGAGGATTGTCGAAGATGGTGCTGTGAATGTATTCCCACTCGTACGGATCAAACTCAAGCCGCCAATCCTCTGCTACGTCAGGCTTCGATGCAGGGCCACGCACCGGAGACCAGATGCGCCCGCGCTTATCCTGCTTGCACTCCTTTTCCAGATCCCCCGGTTTGTGTAGCACAAAGTAGTCGTTGTAATCACCCCAGAACGCGCCGATTGGATTAGTCGCGCCAAGCATCACTGGGATAGGCCAGTTGCCATCTGCATCAGGTTGGCACTCGGGATTGACTCGATTACGGGCTTGGAAGAACTGCCACACAGACATTGGGATGCCACCGCACTCATCCAGAAATATCGCGGGAAAGCTGGACGACTGATACGCTTCCATCTCGTTCCAACTAAAGTATTGCATATGGGAGAAAAACAGTTTGCTTCCATTGAAGAATGTAGCTATGTGCTTTGAATCGTTGTACTTATATAGTTCTTGCGGCACATACGACTTGAAGTTAGGAATGTTGCTACGCTCAAGCTCCGGCATCGTAGTACGCAGGATAAGAGCCATGCAGCCGGGGAATCGCAGCAGGTAGTCTGTGACGATCTCCATCATCGCATCGCTCGACTTGCTTGATCCTGTACCACCTACCCGCAGACGATTACGCGCAGTAGATTGACGGATGAGCTTGTTCTTTGCAGTCGGCTCCCACAGCTTGCTTACATCCAGCACACCGCTCGCATCTACTGCTGGATGGCTCAACCCTTATCCCCTCGCTTGCACTTGCCCTTGTGTCCAGCAATCAGCGCGCAGTGGTAGCTCTCGCCATCATCCTCGCAGTACTCAACGTGTGAGCACGGATCAGGGCAATCAGATAGGGCATCTTGTATGCCGAGTGCGCAGGGATCAATCGCCGATTCGGCATCGACCATGCCCTTGCCTATCTTGCCAGCGGCAATCGCTCGCAGCGCATCCATATCGGGCTTGGCGGATCGGGTATCAGGCACGGCGACCGACTTGCTTGCATTATCCGTAGGGCCATCGAGCCTGGCACGGCACGCATCCGCGATAAACTGCGCCCTAGACACACCACCGGACGCTGCTGCTGTATCAATCCTCTTTACCAGCATCTCTGGTAAACGAGCCGCACACATTACTGTAATCACTTTTCCTGTAGCCATGTAATCAATCCCCCTATATCTTGTAATCAATATAGCACAAACCGTGATTACACGCCTAAAACTCAGGCTCTTTCTTGGGGCGAGAATCCACACCGGCCTTGCTCGCAACAGGGAGCAATACAGTCTTAATGCCCAACTCGCCGCTATGATCAACCTCTTGTCTATCACGCCAGTTATCCCGCTGCCTATTTTTTAGCCAGAAGATACAAGCCGTATCAGATGGCGGAACTATCTCACGATAAGGGACTTGCGTAACTTCTCCATCTTTTCCGCAAAAGATTTTAACGCTGTCAAACTCGTATCCAACAGCTTTGCGATAGAGCGATCGCACAACATTTTTATCAGCTTCAGCCTTTGCCACTTTTACGGACCGGGAAAATTCAGGGTGCACATGTTTCCATAGATTTATAGTTGATTCGTTAACTCCAAAGAAATCAGCCATTTGTATATCGGTAGCACCGAGCAGAGACAGCTTCTCTGCTTGCTTAGCATATTCCGCGCGATAAGCTGTTGGCCTGCCTGCCATATCAATCACCTAGAGCCACGATACAGCACATAAAGCAGCAATATCAATAGGGATGCAAGCACTGCTACCATAATCGTGATTTTACGCATTGTGTATTTCCTGTGGGAATCTATGATTGGAGCGATGTGGAGCATCATGTAATGCGCTCATTCTCCACTATTTGCAATTATTCTCCACTTTTCTCCATTTTTCGCTTGACTTATTTTGATGCTTGGCCGATACTCATTACAGATCAACAGAGGTGCTACATGATGTACGAGCCAAGCTACAACAAAAATGGATCGCTCAAGCACAGCATAGAGTGCAAGATGGTATTTGGCCGCAAGGATAGCGATTGCCCCCGCTGCGCTGAGATGTTGGCGGGAGCACCAGCCCGCAAAGGATGGCAGCACGATCACTACGCGCTAAAGGATCGCAATGAGCAGATGGATAAGGCAGCTATTGCCGCTCATTTTGCTCCCGGTGGACCTCATGCTCTTGGCAAGTGCGGCCCAATATGCATAGCTTTTGATTGGTAATCCATGCAACACAGGAGAGGCAACCAGCCTCACTAGGAGAAACACAATGACATACGGCGAACTGAGAGCGCTTCCAGCAGGGTGGGTTACGAGCCACGTAATCGAAGATGCATTCAACAATGCCCGCTTCGAGCTGGGCAAGAACTTCAAAAATGAGCCGGTAAGTGAGTCGGACCTGCGCACGATCCGCGAAAAAGCCATCCACTTCGGAGAGCCGGTTCCCCCGGCTCTCGCGGAGGTGGCGGCTACCAGCCTCATAGGAGCTACAAAATGAACAGCAAATATGGATATCAGGTAATTGCCGCCCAGTCCGCCACCGTCAACCCCTCAAACGACCGCAGCCAAAGCAACCACCAGAACACCGCCCCCGACGCTATACCGACACCCCATAAACAGCAAACAGTGAAGGAAGCAATCGCCGCCAACGTCAAAAGCCTCATCGAGCAGCTAGAGGCCGGACATTCGGATGCACTCACCGCCTACCTCGACGCGATGAGCCGATTCCACAACTACAGCTTTGGAAACATTCTGGAGATCGCGCGGCAAAGGCCGACCGCAACCCGCGTTGCTGGACTGTACGCATGGAACCAGCTAGGCCGGAAGGTCAAGAAAGGCGAGAAAGGGATTCGGATTCTTGCCCCGATTGTCGGCATCAATCGCAAGAAGGACGAGGAAGCCAACAAGGACATTACCAAGCAGAACACCCGCGTCTTGGTTGGCTTTCGCAATGCTTACGTTTTTGACGTGGAGCAGACCGAAGGCGCAGAGCTTCCCACCTTGCGGGAGATGACCGGAACCGTAGGCGAGAATCGCGACCGTCTTGTTTTCTTCATCGAAACCCAGGGCATCGAGCTGGCTTTTACCGAGAAGATCGCTCCCGCTTTAGGCATGAGCTACGGCGGGAAGATTGCCATTCTCCCCGGACAGTCCGAGGCCGAGGAGTTCAGCACCCTTGTCCATGAACTGGCTCACGAGATGTTGCACAAGGCTGAGCGCAGGACGACCACGACCAAAGTAGTACGGGAGACGGAGGCCGAGGCAATCGCCTTTGTGATCGGCAAAGCGGTAGGGCTGGAAACGGGTTCCGCCAGCGCGGACTATATCCAGCTTTACCACGGCAACGCTTCACTCTTGATTGAGAGCTTGGAAGTGATACAGCAGACCGCCGCTGTCATCCTTGCCGCCTTGCATCCGCCGACCGAAGAGCAAGCGGCGATGCCCGATGCAGAACTGGCGAAGGTGGCGTGATGAAGACCATCCTTCGCATTCTCAAACAGGCCGGAGGGTGGCACCACGGCCTGTACCTCAAGATCGAGAACCTGCCTTATATGGCTTTGGTCATTGAGGCGACCGACGAATCAGGCCCGTGCGGTTTGCCCTCTATCTCTGTCGCGCACTACGGCGAACAGAACGGCGACCTCATGCGCGACTTGGCACGGAGACGCCCTGGTCGCAGTCGTAGAGCCACAGGAGGCCGTCCAGTGAAATGCCCGTACTGCGAAGGGATGCGATACGAGATCCTGCGAGTGCCGGACATGAGATACAGGTATGGATTCCGCCAACTAGCACGACGCTGTGACCACAAGATTGAAGAAGGGAGCGACGGCAAAGCGGCCGCCGCAGGGGGAGAGTGATGGCTTACGACCCGAAGAACCCCGCCAGCATCTTCGAGGGTGACAACCTAGAGCAGTTTGCGGCAGGACTCACCAACGCCTACGCGCTCAAGCGTGGTCTGGGAGGAGAACCATGCCGCGAAG
>Ga0302280_1001121_pt1 | contig 22708 bp, 19 predicted proteins | sample III_Fen_E1_1_FD_198771 | JGI IMG/M metagenome (GOLD analysis project Ga0302280, IMG submission 198771) | Peat permafrost microbial communities from Stordalen Mire near Abisko, Sweden - III_Fen_E1_1 | ecosystem: Environmental > Terrestrial > Soil > Wetlands > Permafrost | place: Sweden: Abisko... | reverse complement strand
CAAGGACTTATATCTGACCCTGACAATGAAATTAAGATAATACATCTTGATACAACCGTAAATAGCAAACTTTCCGAATATGCTCCTTATAAAGTGGATAGTATTCTCTATTTTTCTTCCATCCGAAATTGTGGTAACAGAGATGTGAAAAATAATATCAATTATAATAAGTTATATGCTTCCATTCAAGCGGACAGCAACCAATGGAAAAAAGCAAAAGAACTGGACACACTTTTTAATACCCGGAATATCCATACCGCTAATGCATCTTTTAATACCGATAAAACTAAAATGTTCCTTACCCGTTGTCATCAAAAAAACGAACAATATTTTATTTGTGATATATATGTTTCGGAATTAAAAAATAATGTTTGGTCTTCGCTAAAAAAATTACCACCCGAAATTAATACGCCGGGTTTTACAAATAGCCAGCCGTCAGTAGGAATAGTGGATGATAAAGAAGTATTGTTTTTTTCATCTGACCGTTCGGGCGGAGAAGGAAAAATAGATATTTGGTACAGCAAAATTAATAGTGATGGAACGTACGAAAAACCTGTTAATGCAGGCAAGCAAGTAAATTCGGCAGAAGATGATATAACGCCGTTTTATTGTAACCGTTGTAAGGAATTATTTTTTAGTTCTACATGGTACAAGGGATTAGGCGGTTTTGATGTTTTTAAAAGTGCTTATAAAGATGGCTCTTTTCAGGAACCCAAAAATGCCGGCGTTCCAATAAACAGTAATTACAACGATATTTATTTTTCGATGAATGCCGCAAATACAGAGGCTTTTTTATCATCCAACAGAGCAGGTTCTTTTTATGAAGGCAAAAAAAACTGTTGTAATGATATTTATATGTTCACTATTCCTCTTCCTGCAGATACACTGGTGTTGGATACAATTGCAAGTACAGATACAATTGCAACACCTCAACCTCAATTAACTGTTGACGACAAAATAAAACAACTGATACCGGTCGCATTGTTTTTTCATAATGATGAACCGGACAGACAATCTATAAAAAACAGTACTTCCTTAAACTATGAAACAACATATAAAAATTATGCAGCCAAACGCAATTTGTATAAAAAAGTACTTACCAAAGGGCTGAAAGCAAAAAGAATGAACCCTTCCGATAAAGACATTGAAGAGTTGTATGAATCCACAAGTAAAGGTTCAGTAAAGGAGGAAGAATTTAAAAAACAAATGTTGCAGTTTGTTGATTACAAAGGAGCGTACACGTTGGTTAAACAAATTGATACATTCTTTGATTCTGTTGATACAGGAATGAAAAACGTAACTATGATTGCTCAGTTGTTATCGGAGGCTTTAAAAAACGGAGAGAAAATAACAATAACCCTGAAAAGTTATTCCAGTCCTTTAGCCTCCGACAAATACAATTATCATTTGGCAAAACGCAGAGTGAACAGTATTAGAAATTATTTTAATGAATATGAGAATGGGGCACTAGCCAAGTATATTAACAATAAAAATGAAAAAGAAGGCAGCCTTATGCTTATAGAAGAAATAACTGAAAAACAAGAATACAACTCAAAAATTAGTGATAGCTTCAGCGATGTTAAAAATTCGGTTTTTAATATGAAAGCTGCTTACGAACGAAAAGTGGTGATTACCATTTCTTCAGAAAAATAGAATCATAATCAGTTTGGAACTTGAGATTTGTTCTCAGCTTGATGGCATATTCATCACCGGTGGGCGGTAAGTTCTAGATTAGCAGTAATCGTAGGAGCTAAGCTGAAGTGTTGGAAAGTGTGTAAGGGCTTCCCCAACGGGAGGATGGGATGGACGTAATGAAAACACAGGTACAATATATCTGGATGGCACTTATTATTATTTAATAACCCTAACAGACATTAATGGAGTTACTGCTCTAGAAAAAGGTTTTGTCGAATTAATCCATTAGTTGTAATAATATAATGAAAATTTTGTAACCTTTTTTCATTATCGTTCGTTTCCTCTCAGGCATTTTATGCTAGCATAATTTATTGAAAAGATAGTTTAATAATTTTGTCCGGAAATGAAGAAGATAGTTACATTCATATTATCGATAGCATATTTAGGAACTGTTGCACAAACCTACGAGGTAATTGGAAAAGACACCATTAACTTTGAGGATATAAATGGGAAGCGGCAAGGCAAATGGATTATTACCAATAAGCTTCTCCACAGAGAATGTTATACAGATGATCAAAAGGTTGAAGAGGGAAAATATGTTGATAGTAAAAAAACTGCGTTCTGGCAAGAGTTTTTTTGCAACAAAAAATTAAAAAGCAAAATCTATTACGAAAATAACAGACCTAACGGATATGCTATTATTTACCATGAGAATGGCAAAATAAAGGAAGAAGGGATGTGGAAAAATAACAGGTGGACAGGCGTTTACAAACTTTATTATCCTAACGGGCAAGTTCAGCAAGCTTTTAACTTTGGAACAACAGGTAAGCGCGAAGGCAATCAAACTTATTACTATGAAAACGGACAGGTGATGATTGAAGGCAGTTGGGAAGGAGGAAGAGAAGCCGGAGAAGTGAAAGAATATTACGAAAACGGAGAAGTAAAGTCTGTCAAGAATTTTAACGGAGGTATAATAGATGCTGCAAGCATAAAAACATTTGAACCTAAAAAGCCACTTCCAAAGCCAAAGCCTGTTGAGGAAGAGGCAGATGCTCCGCCTGTTGTTATTGATAAAACGGAAAAAGATAATTTAGGTAAAATGTTTAATGGTGAAGGCTATTGGCAACTTTACAACAGAAATAAACAAATTACAAAAGATGGAACATTTCTTCACAATCGCTTTATGGAAGGGAAAGCGTACTTTTATGATGATGATGGGATTTTATTAAGAATAGCAATATACAAAAACGGTAAATATATTGGCGATGGGGTGATGGATGAGCAATGAGTACTCTTACCCGAAAATCTTAAAAATCTTAATACCTTTGGACTTATGAAACATTCATAAGTCCTTTTTATTTTATGCAAAACAATTTATTTATTTATAACACACTTACCCGCAGTAAAGAAAAGTTTGAACCTATCAATAAAGGAATGGTTGGCATGTATGTATGCGGACCAACCGTATATAGCGATGTGCATTTGGGCAATTGCCGCACATTTATTTCATTTGATTTGATATATCGCTATTTACTTCATCTGGGCTTTAAAGTTCGTTATGTAAGAAACATCACCGATGCCGGACATCTGGAAGGAGACCGCGATGAAGGAGATGACAAATTTGAAAAAAAAGCGAAGCTGGAACAGTTGGAACCAATGGAGATTGTACAAAAATACACACTTGGTTTTCGGGATGTAATGCGGAAATTTAACACGCTTGCTCCAAGCATAGAACCCACTGCTACAGGGCATATTTGCGAACAAATAGAAATGACTAAAAAAATCATTTCAAAGGGTTTTGCCTACGAAGTAAATGGTACTGTATATTTTGATGTGGAAAAATACAATAAGGAATTTCCTTACGGACAACTTACCAATCGTCAGTTAGAAGATTTGATTGCGAATACCCGTGAATTAAGCGGACAAGATGAAAAACGCGGACGTCTTGATTTTGCTTTGTGGATAAAAGTAAAACCTGAACAACTAATGCGTTGGCCTTCGCCCTGGGGATGGGGCTTTCCCGGCTGGCATATTGAATGTTCGGCGATGAGCAGTAAATATTTAGGCGATACATTTGATATTCATGGTGGCGGAATGGATTTACAAGCAACGCATCACACGAATGAAATAGCTCAATCGCAGGCATGTAATCACAAAGCTCCTGTTAAATATTGGATGCATACGAACATGCTTACTGTTAATGGTGTTCGCATGTCAAAATCGGCAGGAAATGGTTTTTTGCCGGATGAATTATTTACCGGAAACCATCCTTTATTAGAAAAAGGTTATAGCCCAATGGCTGTACGTTTTTTTATGATGCAGACACATTACAGAAGCACACTAGATTTTTCGAATGAAGCATTGCAAGCTTCCGAAAAGGGATATGCACGCCTCATGGCTGCCATAAAAACATTGGATAGTTTAAAACCATCTCCAACATCAAGCATACGATTGGATGTTCACCAAGAAGCCTGTTACGGCGCAATGGATGACGATTTTAATACCTCTGTTTTAATTGCTGAATTATTTGAAATAGTAAGTATTATTAATTCGGCAAATGATGGCAGAATTTCCCTTTCAGAGAGTGATATTCAAGGGCTGAAAAAGTTGATGCACGATTTTGTTTTTGACGTATTGGGGTTACAATCAGAAAGCTCAAATACATCAAAAGACAAAGCATTGAATGGTATAATGGAAATTGTTTTAGATGTACGAAAAGAACTGAAATCGAAAAAAGATTTTAATGCATCCGATAAACTTAGAAATGATTTAGAAAAAATACACATTAAAATAAAAGATACGAAAGATGGAGCTACCTGGTCTGTTGAAGAATAAAATTTATCCTGTTGTTGGTTATATAGTTTTTGTTTTTTTAATTTCTTGTAATAATAATAATAAAACAGAAGTAACAGAGCATACTGCTGTTTCTGTGGCAGAAAGCAAAAAAGTTCTCACACCTGCTTTTAATGCAGATTCTGCATATTCATACGTAAAAGCACAGGTTGATTTTGGACCGCGGGTGCCGGGAACACAGGCACATACAAAGTGTGCCGATTATTTAGTTGCTAAACTGAAATCATACGGATTGGAAGTAACCATTCAAAAAGCAACCATCCAAACGTTTGATAAAAAACAATTTGTTTTAAAAAACATAATCGCTTCTTTTAAACCCGACTTGCAAAAGAGAATTATGATATGCTCCCATTGGGATGTTCGTCCATGGGCAGATGAAGATACTAAAAACCGAGATAAACCATTTGACAGCGCGAACGATGGTGCCAGCGGTGTAGGCGTAGCATTGGAAATAGCCCGTCAGATAAACTTATTAAATCCAACCATTGGAATTGATATTATTTGTTTTGATTTGGAAGATTATGGGCAAGCGGGCGGCGAATCAACCACCTGGTGTTTAGGTTCACAGTATTGGTCAAAAAACTTACACAAAGCAGGATATTATGCTGATTTCGGAATTTTATTGGACATGGTAGGAGCTCCAAATGCACTATTTCCAAAGGAACAAAACTCGTTAGATTTTGCTAAAGTTGCCGTTGACAAAGTATGGAAAGCAGCAGAAAACAGCGGCTATGGAAATTATTTTATTAATCAGTCAGAAAATTTTGTTGGCGTTGATGACCATATTTATGTGAACGATGCCGGAATACCTTGCATCGATATCATCGAATTTAATCCCACAAGCAGAGGTTTTGGAAGCTATCATCACACGCATGAAGATAATATGAGCATCATCGATAAAAACACGCTGAAGGCTGTTGGGCAAACTTTATTAGAAGTTATTTATTCTGAATAACAATTGTTTTGAAAAAAATACTCATCATCCGTTTTAGTTCCATTGGGGATATTGTTTTAACTACACCCGTAATACGATGTTTAAAAAATCAATTACCCGGCTGCGAAATTCATTATCTGACAAAAAAATCTTTTAATGGAATTTTAGAGAACAACCCATACATCGCTAAGGTTCATAGTTTCGAGAAAAAAATACAAGAGGTTATACCACAATTAAAAGAAGAACAATTTGATTTTATTGTGGATTTACACAACAATTTGCGTTCCATGCAAGTAAAAAAAATAGTGAATAAACCTGCATCTTCATTTTCAAAATTAAATTTTAAAAAGTTTATTCTCGTAAAGTTTAAAATCAATAAAATGCCCGCCATTCATGTTGTTGACAGGTATATGAAAACTGTGGAAAAATTAGGTGTAAAAAATGATCACAAAGGCTTAGATTATTTTATTCCTAAAAATGATGAAATTAATCTATCAACGCTTCCTTTATCTCATCAAAATGGATATACAGGTTTTGTAATAGGTGCAAAGCATTTTACCAAACAATTGCCTGTAGAAAAAATAATAACCATTTGTAAAAATATAAATTCCCCGATTGTTTTATTGGGAAGTAAGGAAGATAACTGGCGTGCTCAGCAAATTGAAAAAGCCGTAGGAACTACAATTTACAATGCTTGTGGAAAATACAATTTGAATCAGTCGGCATCATTGGTTAAACAAGCCCGTAATATAATTACACACGATACAGGTTTAATGCATATTGCAGCAGCATTTAAAAAAGATATACTATCTGTATGGGGCAATACCGTTCCTGCTTTTGGCTTTACTCCATATATGCCGGGGGAACATTCTACAATTGTTGAAGTAAAAAATTTGTCGTGCCGACCCTGTACTAAAATTGGCTATAACAAATGTCCTAAAGGGCATTTTAAGTGCATGATGGATATTGATGTGGATGCAATAGCTCCTCTTTTATCGCGTTAAGCTCCGCAAAAGATTTATTCTATTTATAACCTGTTTAGGCTTCAACAACATTTCTCTTAAAAAAAGCTTATACCTTCCAATAACAAGGATAATGGGAGACTGTATCAATTTTTGCCTGATTAGGTAAAAAACAATTTAGAATTAACCCTCCTCAATAATAACCCTTAAAAATGAATCATTCGCCTTATTTTTTGGTTTGATGTTTAAGTTGTAGGATTGTTTGCATCACGTTCCGCAATACGTTTTATACGTTTCTTCATCTTGTTCCGGTACCTGTTGAAACAAAGAATTCATTTTCAGGTAATGGTAAGGTTTACTGAGTACGGACAATAATTCATACAATTGTTTGTAATCGTTATTTTCCTGTGCCTGTTGTAAAGCCTCTTCTACCAAATGATTGCGGGGGATATACGCCGGATTTGATTTTTGCATCAGCTTCAACGACTCTGCTGGTAAGCCATTTATGGCATTTATTCTTTTCTTCCAGTCGGTAAGCCAGTTTATAAAATCTTCCTGTTGATAGATAGGTGAATTACTAAATGTTGGAACACTCAATTGTATAAAGGTATTCGTATAATCCGCTTTATTCAACTGCATCCAGTTTAACAAGCGATCAATTAATACAACATCCTCTTCTTGTATATCTGTTATCCCGATTTTTTTCCGCATCATGTACAGCCACTTTTCATTGAACTGTAAAGAGAACAGTTGCAAAACGCCTTTTGCTTTTTCAATAGCCGTTTCTTTATTGTCATCAATAATGGGCAGTAATGCTTCTGCTAATCTCGTTAGATTCCAGAGGGCAATGTCGGGTTGATTATCAAACGCATATCTTCCCTGATGGTCAATGGAACTAAAGGTTCTGTTAGCAACATAGGTATTCATAAATGCACAAGGACCATAATCAATTGTTTCGCCTGCAATACTCATATTGTCGGTGTTCATTACTCCATGAATAAATCCCACCCGCATCCATTCCACAATAAGGCTGATTTGGTTGTCCATCACTTTTTTAAAAAAATCAAGAGGAGGATTTTCTGATGCTGTTAATTCGGGATAGTGTCGTTGAATGGTATAGTTGGTAAATTGCTGTAGTATTTCTTTTGAATGAAATTGTCTTACATATTCGAACGTGCCTACACGTATGTGGCTGGAAGCTATCCGTGTTAAAACAGCACCGGGAAATTCATCTTCGCGGCGAACAGTTTCCCCTGTAGCAACAACAGCCAAACTGCGGGTGGTAGGAATACCTAAAAAAAACATGGCTTCACTTATCACATATTCGCGAAGCATAGAGCTTAAAGTAGCTCTACCATCTCCATTTCTGGAATACGGTGTAATGCCCGAACCTTTTAATTGTACATCAAACCGTTTACCCTTAGGTGTAATGTGTTCTCCTAATAAAATAGCACGTCCGTCACCCAGTTTATTAAAATACCCGAACTGATGTCCCGCATAAGCTTGAGCAATAGGTTGTGCACCTTTAATAATTGTATTCCCGGAAAAATAGTCTGCCAGTAATTGCTCCGGAATATCTTTTATAGTTAATCCCAACTCATCAGCCAACGCACTATTAAATAAAACTACTTTAGGCTTGCTAACCGCTGTTGGAGGTATTACAGCAAACAATCCATCGGGTAATTTTAAATAACTATTATCAAAATGAAAGAGCATAGGAGAGGCGATTAGATTGCGTTAACAAAAATAAGCATTTAAGTGTTTGCGTTAAATATATTAATCCATACCACTTGAGGCATTAGCATTAAGCTGGAATTGCAAAATCATTCAACTCAAAAATCAAAAACTTCAGAGTCTACTTAAAGGGCGTTTCTGATGTGAAATTTTTTCTATTTAGGGTACAGAAATTGTTCGCTTGATATTGTTGCTCTCCGGAAAATTAAGTTGACCCAAATAAATTTTGGTCTCCTGAATGATGCTAATAATGCATCGATTAGATATTCATGAGAACTACTACTACAAAAAAACCTTTTTGCTTTTATTGAAGTGTAGTATAACCTACAAACTCTCAAAATCAGAAGCGGTATGCCCCTTACCTAATTTTATCAAAGGTTTGTCTGTAGTACCGGAAATATGAATAGGAATTTTCAGTTTATTGAAAGGTGGAGAAGACAGTTTTATTAAATATTCTATCTTATCATCAAAGCCCTGAAAACCTTCTACTTCGGTTAAAAATTTACTTACCTTAAATGAAAACGGACTAATAAATATTTTTCCGCCCTTAATTTCCGTTTCCATCGCAATATCTGTTAAATCAGGATCATTGAACTCATCCTTTTTAGAAACACTTTTTATGTGATTGAATAACTCCATCCCTTTCACCGAAACGCTATCAATAATAATTTTGCCACTTCCTGTAAGCGTGGAATAAATGGGAGTGTAATCAGGGGCAATCTCTCCTTTCAGCGCATATTTGGTTGAAAAATTACCTTGAGCCGGAGCCGTGCCCTTAGGATCAACAAATGCTTTGTAAGCTTTACCTATATCTAACTTTTTAATGTCTATTTGCATATCAAACAATGGATGTTTTGCATCGCGTGTATCATAATCTCCACTCATTAAAAATTTAGAGTCCATCGTATTAAATCCTGTTTCATTAAGTGTGCAAACGCCATTTTGCATTCGTATTTCGCCGGCTAAATCGGAAATATCCATCGTTCCGAATTTTACTTTTTTAATATCAGAATCAATTGTAAAATCAATATTTAGGGGAATTACTGCAACTTGCATAGTTTGTTCCTGTGCTTTTAGTGCTGCCGAATCTGCAGGAGTTGCTGGCACATTGCTTGGAAACCATTCATTCAAATCCATGGTATCACAGACCAATGTCAAATCACCTTTAATAGGTGCATCGCTTTTCAGAAAATAAGGGATGTAATTGTACAAATGCCCCGTGAGTGTTATATTGCTTTTGCCGAATTCGGCAGCAAAACGTGAAAGAATAATTTTATCGGCGTTAAAAGTGAATAGTGCATCATCTATATGAACAGGAAATGCAATGTCGCTGCTTTTATACGACATGTTTTTTACTTCCAGCGTTCCTGCAGTTTTTAAAAGATTAAATTGCTTTGCTTCTATTTTTGCAAGATTACCTTCAGTTATAATATCAAAGTCCATCGTACCCTTTAGTGCTGTGTTTGCAATAGGATATATTTTGGTGAGTTTATCCAAATCCAACAACCCGTCTATTTTTAAATTGTAATCGTAATCTTTCATATTTGCCAATGTTCCGCTCATTTTAAAGGGTTCATCATCCAGCAAAAAGGTGATTTTATTCAAATCTAATTTTGTATCTGCAACATTTCCTGTAGCATTATATATATTGGCTTTTACAAAAATACTATCCATCTCCAAAGGATATTTTTTAGATTTAACATATCCGTTTGTAATGTTGAAAGAGGCATCCACTTTTGGAAATAATTTTAATGAATCGTAATATCTTCCGTCAATTTTTATTTCAGATTTCACCATTCCTTTTAGCACAATACTATCTATAGGATAAATCTTTTCCATTTCGGAAAGGTCTGCCAGTAAATTAATATCGGCCTTCACCTGTATATCTTTTAGTCCTTTTAAAAGCAGGCTTCCATGAATTGGTTTTTTACCCACCTCTACATGAAAAGTTTTTAAGTTTACTACAGAATGTGCTTCTTCCCCATCTTTGTTATCCACTAACAAATCAAAATCAATATTTTCAAACGCCATTGGCAAATGTTTGTATTTAAACATGGCATCTATAACTTTCAATTCCAAATGATATGCGGGCAGTTTATTGTCTTTTACATCATACACACCTTTAACAAATCCGGTACATGTAAACTCCCCTTTAGTTTCTATACCTTCCATATCTTTTGTATAGATACCGGGCAATAGAGATATAAGATTTTTGAATGATGTTTCCTGTATCACAAAAGCCAAATCGGTTTGATAACCATTCTCCAACACTTTGAAGAAACCGTTAAATCCAAATTTGAAATTACCTAACTGAAAAACATGATCCTTGAATGTGAATTTTTTTTCCTTAAAATTCATCTCCATGGCAACATTGGCTTCAAATAATTTTTTATTAAAATATTTAATACCATCATACATTAATGTTAAGTCAGATACGCGTGTGGTTATATCCAAATCGGATACATCTTCTTCAAAATCTCCGGAACCACTGTGATATAGTCCACCTACTTCAATGTAGGTTTTCTGTAAACGGTCGTCATAAACAATTCTTCCGTTATCTATCTTCCATTTATCAATACCTATTGTTAACTTGCTGTTTCCTGAATTTTGCGTATGTGAAGTGTCGGGCTTTACAATGTTATAATTTGCTTTGCCGTTTTCAAGTATCAGGGCATATATTTCAGGCTCTTGCAAATGAATTTTTTTTATTTCAATGCTTTTCCCTTTTATGACATTCAGTACATTAAGAGCCAAGTCAATTTCTTTTGCAGAAACAAGAGTGTCATTTTTAAATTCATTTATACCAACCACACAAACATTATGAATTGTGACAGTCAGATGAGGAAAGTTTTTAATGGAATTAAAACTCAGGTCACCGAAATTGACCCTTGCGTCAATATTTTTATCAATAGTTTCAAGTACTATGGTTTTTATTTTATCCTTAAAAATAAACGGTACTGCAAGTATTGCAATGAACAATACCAACAGAACTATAAAAACATATTTTATGGATTTTTTTAAAGTTTTCAAAATCGATTTTTTAGACCTCAAAGATAACCAGAAGTTATATTTTATTTTTTTATTTTTTGAATAAATTCAGCATTGCATAGCATCAGGCATTGTTGTATTTAAAAAATAAACATATCTTTGCAGTCCAATTAAAAAGAATATGCGGATGTGGCGTAATTGGCAGCCGCGCCAGACTTAGGATCTGGTGCCGTAAGGCGTGGGGGTTCGAGTCCCTTCATCCGCACAAAAAAAACCGTAAGATGCTTTTATACAGCGACTTACGGTTTTTTATTTAACAATTTTCCCCACCGTTTCCCCACAACTTACATCGAAACTGTTTTAATTAAGGCTCGCAAACAAACATTATTTTATTTTCACTTAATGCTCTCTGCAATAATTTTTAATGTTTAAGTAGGGAGAATTATACCTTTACAGCCAATAAAAAAGGATTTGATAATTTTATGAAATTAAACGCTAGCAACTTTAAAAATATTATTTTCGATTTAGGCGGAGTGATTGTTAATATTAATTATTCTCTCACAACCCAAGCTTTTTCCAGGTTAGGCTTGTCCGATTTTGATGCCTTATTTTCTCAAGCCAAACAAAGTCAACTGTTCGATTTGTACGAAAAAGGATTAATCTCTTCACCGGATTTCAGAAAAGAAATAAAAAAATATTTAGGCAATCATCTTGATGATACCGTTATTGATCATGCATGGAACGCTATGCTACTTGATGTACCTGTGCAAAGACTTAAATTGTTAGAAAAAACAAAACTCACACATCGCACATTTTTGTTAAGTAATACCAATGATATTCATATAGAAACATTCAACAAGTACCTTCAAAACACTTTTGCAATAGCTGATTTAACAGGGCATTTTAACAAGCTTTATTTATCATATAAGGTTGGAATGCGCAAACCTGACAAAGAAATATTTGAATTGGTATTATCTGAAAACAACCTCCAACCGCACGAAACGTTGTTTATAGATGATTCGATACAACATGTGGAATCTGCCCAAAAGCTAGGCATACAAGCATATCTGTTAGATGTTAAAAAGGAAAGTATTTTAGATTTGTTTGGAAAAATTTAAAATACTCTTTCTCCAAACTATTTTACTCAAGTGATTTTAGAACCTCCATCACCTATAGTTGCCGCTTTACAAGGCTCTCCAAGCCAACAGATTGACAATCTTTATTCTTCACTTTCATTAAATTTTACACCTAATAATTCCAGCTCAAATAACAGAGGTTCATAAATTTCTTTAATCACAGGAATAACCACACCTGTAGTTGTAATTTTATTTTGAAGAATTCGTTTAGCAACAATAGCCAATGGTAAACCTACTGTTTTTGCCATGGCCGTATACGTTTGGTTTTGACCTCTCACTATTAAAGATGAACTGATTTTTTTTATTGCGTGTTGCTTGTTCTTATATTCAAATTGATGTTGCATCACAATCATGTCTTTGTCTTGTTCTTGTAATTTCCATTTTTCTTCCAATAAATCTTGAAGTATCATTGCCGGAGAAACATAATTAGAAGACATTTTAATTTTTTCAATATCTATTTTTTTATCTTCCAATATTCCTGACCATTCTATTTTATAAAGAGTTTCGGCATCCATTTCTGTTCCCATCAAATCAATTAACTTTTGCGTGCATGATTTCTTTCCGGCAGGTAAATACGATTCCATTAATTGTTGGTAAGTTAAATTATCAGTAGCATCTATAGAATACGAATCGTCTGTTAAACCAAGTTTTACAAATACATTCCATGCTTTGCAATAGCCCGGCATACGCAGTGTTCCGCGCAACATGGTTGGAATGGCTGAAATATTATAAATTTTACGATACGATAAAGAATCGCGATTGGCGTATGCCTCAAACATTAAAGTACTCCCTGTATTTGTATTAACAGTTACCTTTTCTATTTGTGTAAATAAACGATTATAAGGAATGTATTTATATTCTCCGTTCTCAATGTATTGAGCCGTTCCCTGCCCCGCCAATATTACATTGCGAGGATTCCATGAAAACTTATATCCCCATGGATTATCATTGTATTCAGGTGCTACCAAGCCACCACAGTATGATTTAAACAAGGTTAATTCATTTCCCTCTTCATGAATTTTATCAATCACCTTCATTGCCGATGCATGGTCAATACCTGGATCTAAACCACATTCATTAACCATTGTTATTCCTGCGGCTCTGGCTTCTTCATCTAATGCTGCCATTTCTTTTGAAACATAAGAAGCTGTTACCAGATGTTTTTTAAAACGAACGCAATCCTTCGCAACACTAATATGCATTATGGCGGGCAACATAGAAATGACAATATCTGCTTGTTGTATTTCCTCTTCGCGCTGATTAACATTATTCACGTCAAATACCATTGCATGAGCATTTATATGATTAACTGTTTTTTGTTGTGCCAGCTCTAGCGAAACATCTCCCACTCGTACTTTCCAGTTTTCTGTTATTGAATTATCTAACAGATAATGAATCATGTATGATGTTGAGCGTCCTGCACCAATTACTAAAATTGTTTTCATAAGCATTTTTGTTTGAACACCAAAGTACCAAGAACACCAATAAACACAAGAATGGTGTGTAAATATTATAATGTCTTTCTCTCTAAAGCAATTCTTGTAATATCGCACTAAGTTACACTTAAATATTTTTTATCATAGTTCATTCCTATAATCAAAACAATCATTATTACTTATATTTACAACCTCATATTGGTAAAATATATGCATTTTTTCAGGAATAGATATACTCTTATTTTAGTTTTATTGTTAAGTGCCTGTGCTCAAATTGTAGCACCTGGTGGTGGTTTAAAAGACGCAACCCCTCCTAAAGTAAAAAAATATATACCCGATAGCGCCAGCACCAATATAAAACCAAAATCTATCTTCATCGTTTTTGACGAATACATTAGCCTGAAAGATTTGCATAATCAATTGATTATTTCTCCACCTCTTAGTAAAGCCCCTGATATAAATGTAAAAGACAAAACCTTACTTATAAATTTCAGCAAGGATGATACGCTGAAATCTAATACTACTTATGTTTTCAGCTTTGGTAACTCTATACAGGATAACAATGAAAATAATCCTAAAGAAGATTTTAAATACGTTTTTTCTACCGGAAATTTTATTGACTCGTTAACGATAAAAGGTAAAGTGGAAAATGCCTTTGACCATAAAACAGAGAAAGGTATATTGGTAATGTTGTATCGCAATTATGACGATAGTACTATTTATAAGTATACCCCTGACTATTTTACAAAAACTAAGGAAGACGGCACATTTAAGATTACTAATGTACGTGACGGAAAATATAAAGTAATTGCACTAAAAGATGCAAATGCCAATTACAAATATGATAGCGAAGACGAAAAAATTGCATTTATTGATACGCTGGTAAATGTGCCATCGTATGCAAATCTTATACTGGAGCTGTTTCAGGAATCACCTAAAAAATTTAAATTAACAAAATACCTCTATAACAGCTATGGAAGAGTGGACTTTTATTTTAATAAAGGATCTGATAGCATTACAATTAAACCTATTAATTATGTATTTAATGATGGTGATATTATTTGTGATTACTCTGCCAATAAAGACTCATTGACGTATTGGTTCCGAAACGTTGATAAGGATTCACTGCACCTCCAATTGAGCAATGGCGATAAAATATTAGATACTATAAAACTTAAATTAATTACAAAAGAAGAAGCACTGGGTCATAAGAGAAGTCCGTTGAAATTTAAAGTGATGAGTAGTCCCGATAAGAATATGAGTTTTGATTTGGGAGCACCACTAAACATAGTTTTTTCTTCACCTATAAAAACTTATACCAATGGAAATATAAATTTAAAAGAAGATAGCAGTTTGATAGCCAAACAAAAATCATTTGTTTATTTTTTTAGTGATAGTGGTCAAATTGCGACTGTTGGCAAATGGGATTCAACAAAGGTTGAAGAAGATCCATTTTATCCCGGTGTAATGATTAAAATGCCAAAAAAAGTATTCTATAATAAATGGAAACCGAATACCAATTATCATTTATTCATTCCTCCGTCAACATTTACTGACTTTTTTGGTTTAACCAATGATACTATCAATATAGATTTTAAAACACGCGAAGAAACGTATTATGGCAGTTTGAAGATGCAAATAAACATTGCCGGAACAGAACAAAACTATATTATACAGTTGCTTGATGAAAAAGAAAATGTAATTCGGAGAAACAATATCCAAACATCAGAAACCATTGTTTACGAGCATTTGTCTCCGGCTAAGTATAAGTTAAAAATTATTTATGATACTAATAAAAATTATAAGTGGGATAGCGGTAATCTTTTCCAGAAAAAACAACCGGAAAAAACAATTTACAACTCCGAATTAATAAATATTCGTGCTAATTGGGACTTGGATTTAAAGTGGGATGTGAAATAATAAATGTGTTCAACACTTTACTTATTTCGTAATATCAATACCGTGCGATTGCAAAATAAGAGAAGTAGTAAGTCCTACTAGCAAACCAATACCTCCTCCTAAAATGGTTTGTATCCTTTTCTTTTTAAAGGCTTCTTGTTTATAACCTGTTACATAAGCTTCTTCGTTTAGATAATCAGGATTTGACACATTTTCTTTTCGTATCTTAATTTTGGGTAGTGTAAGTATTGCCGTAAACGCCAGCGGAACTAATGGAGAGAAAAAATCTCTGGTAAGCCCTGCACCAGCACTCAGTAATAAATTTGTAATAAAAGGAACATACGCTTTGGTTACTTTACGAGCGTCTTGTTGCCCCAATATCAAATAACGCATATCACTTTCCGAATAATTATCTCCTAACGTATCGCGCTTATATAAAACAATTTCTTTTTGACTATTTCTTATTGAAAAAATATCATCGGCATCAATCTTATGAATTTTAGCGGGACGTTTTTGGGTGGTGTATTTTACAATTCCACCTGTGGTATCAATAAAAGAAGGAATTATAATATTTCCGTCCGTTAATAGAATGGTATCGTTTTGTTTTTGAAGAGATAATGAATCAACAACTTGTTGAGCGCAGCAACTCACCGCAATGAAAGTAAAATAAAATACAAGTTTTATTACAACTCTTTTATACATAAAAATTAAACTCTTATGGAATATCAAATATAGAAATCTTTTAACTAGCCTTTTGATTGTATTGTAACAATCTACAACTTTTTTAAAATACAATTACTCTTTTTTGTTGCAGAAATTATCTTTTCAAATACATTACTTCTTTTACTGCCTTTATTACGCGTTCTGTATTAGGTAAGGATGCTTCTATCAATGTTGGAGCATAGGGTAAAGGAACATCTCCTGAAGTAACTCTTATTACTGGAGCATCTAAATAATCAAAAGCCTCTTTTTGAACCTTAAAAGCAATTTCTGTTGATATATTCCCAAGTGGCCAAGATTCTTCCACCACTACTAACCGATTTGTCTTTTTTACAGATGCAATTACTGTTTCATAATCAATAGGCCGTATCGTCCTTAAATCAATTATTTCAGCACTAATTCCTTCTTTCTGCAATTGTTCAGCTGCTGCTATAGCCTGTTTTATAATCTTACCAAAAGAAACAATTGTTACATCTTTTCCTTCTCGCTTTATATCTGCAACGCCAATGGGTAATAAATATTCACCTTCAGGAACCTGTCCTTTATCACCATACATTTGTTCGCTTTCCATAAAAATTACAGGGTCATTATCACGAATGGCTGATTTTAAAAGTCCTTTGGCATCATAAGGAGTAGAAGGAACTATAACTTTTAATCCGGGGCAATTGGCATACCAACTGTCAAATGATTGCGAATGTTGAGAGCTTAGCATTCCGGCGGAACCTGTAGCACCTCTGAATACAATGGGTACAGAAAATTGTCCTCCACTCATGCTCATCATCTTTGCAGCTGAATTTACAATCTGATCAATACCTACCAATGAAAAATTAAAGGTCATAAATTCAACAATAGGTCGCAATCCGTTCATTGCAGCACCCACAGCAATGCCCGTAAATCCCAGCTCCGCAATGGGTGTATCTATTACTCTTTTTGCGCCAAACTCCGCAAGCATACCCTTACTAACTTTATATGCACCGTTATATTCTGCAACTTCCTCTCCCATTAAAAATATTTTTTCATCTCTGCGCATTTCCTCGCTCATCGCTTCACGCAGTGCTTCACGAAACTCAATTGTTCTCATTCTGACTATTTTTGATTAATTACAAAGTTAGTATTTTTTAGCAGCCGATTAAGCCATCGGATTATTATCTGCAATAAATGCTTGGCACCATCGTTAATATTAAATTAAACAAAACCTTAAAACTAACTATTATGAAAAAAACACTTTTTACTTTGTTTACAGTTGTAATAACATCTGTATGCACTATGGCTCAAAATTCAACGCCCCATAATGAAATGGATAAAAAAAGCCCCGAGGAGAGGGCAGAGAAAATTACAAAAAAAATGACAAAAGAACTGGTACTTACCACGGAACAGCAAACCAAAGTAAAGGCACTATTATTAAAACATGAGCAAGAGCGTCAGGAAAGAATGAAAGAAGAAAAAATACGCAGAGAAAAAATGGATGCCGACTTAAAAGCAATTCTTACACCTGATCAGTATAATAAATTGGAAACAATGAAAGAAGAAAAGAAGCAGCAACATCATGGAAAAGGTAATCCACAAAACACACCTCAAAAATAAAGCATAAATACCCAACACCATTAACCTAACGTCCTGCAAAAATTGCAGGACGTTTTTTTGTGCTATTTTTGTAAGATAACAATGTCGAGCTATTTTTTAAATACACCTGTTGAATACCTTAAAAATGTTGGCTTCACAAAAGCCGAACTGCTTAAAAAGGAGTTGCATATTTTTAAGTATAACGACATGCTCACACATTATCCTTTTCGCTATGTTGACAGAACTAGGTTTTATAAAGTAAAGGAAATTAATGCAGACCTATCTTATGTTCAATTGCGCGGAAAAATCGTTCACGCTGAAATTATTGGAACTAAAAGAGCACAGCGTTTTATAGTAACTTTTGCCGATGATACAGGCACTATAGAATTGGTCTGGTTTCAGGGAATAAAATGGATTTCAGAAAAATTAAAACCTCATCCTACAGCAGAGTATGTGGTATTCGGCAAACCTGCCATTTTCAATAATCGTTTTAACATCATGCATCCGGATATTGAATTGGTTAATGAAAGCAATACCACTCTTGCCCCTGCCCTACAGGGAATTTATAATACTACCGAAAAATTAAAAGCAAAAGGATTAGACACAAAAGGTATTGCCCGAATTCAAAAATCTCTTATTGCATTAATTCATAACAACATCCCGGAAACACTTTCGCAAGAGGTCATTAAGCGATTTCATCTTATCTCGCGCGAAGAGGCACTCAAACAAATTCATTTCCCTCAAAATGCCGAAGCACTCAACAAAGCAGAGTTCCGGTTAAAGTTTGAAGAGCTTTTTTTTATTCAACTTAAATTGCTGAAACAAAAAGGAATCAGAGAGAGAAAATTCAGAGGTTTTGTGTTTTCAAAGGTTGGTGAATACTTTAATGACTTTTATAACAAACATTTACCTTTTGAATTAACCAATGCACAGAAAAAGGTAATTAAAGAAATTCGTCTGGATATGGGCTCGGGAAGGCAAATGAATCGTTTGTTGCAAGGCGATGTTGGCAGCGGAAAAACAATGGTAGCTCTGATGAGTATGTTAATAGCCCTGGATAATGGTTTTCAGGCTTGTTTAATGGCTCCTACGGAAATTCTTGCTCAGCAACATTTCGAAACCATTTCAAAGTTGCTGATGCCATTAACAATAAAAGTTGGTTTATTAACAGGTTCTAATAAAGTAAAGGAAAGAAGGTTGATACATGAGCAATTGCAGAGCGGTGAAATGCACATACTCATAGGTACACATGCATTGTTAGAAGACGAAGTACAATTTAAAAATATAGGATTAGTAGTAATTGACGAACAACACCGTTTTGGTGTAGCTCAACGTGCTAAAATGTGGAGCAAAAACACCCAAGCGCCCCACATGCTTATTATGTCGGCAACACCCATTCCCCGCACATTAGCAATGACGTTATATGGCGATTTGGATGTAAGTGTTATAGATGAATTGCCACCGGGAAGAAAATCCATACAAACCGTTCATCGCTTTGATAGTAACAGAGACCGCGTGTTTGGATTCATGAAAGAACAAATTGCTTTGGGAAGACAAATTTATGTGGTGTATCCGCTCATCAAGGAATCTGAAAAAATGGATTATAAAGATTTAATGGATGGCTTTGAAAGTATATCTCGTGCATTTCCTTTGCCCCATTATCAGGTAAGTATTTTACACGGACAAATGAAATCAGATGCTAAAGATTTTGAGATGCAACGTTTCATAAAAGGCGAAACAAATATTATGGTTGCCACAACCGTAATAGAGGTCGGTGTCAACGTTCCGAATGCAAGTGTAATGGTAATAGAAAGCGCCGAACGTTTTGGTTTGTCGCAATTGCACCAGTTGCGAGGCAGGGTGGGCAGAGGTGCCGAACAATCATTTTGTATTTTAATGACCTCCTATAAATTAGGCAGCGATTCTAAATTACGCATGGAAACAATGTGTCGCACCAACGATGGTTTTGAAATTGCGGAAGTGGATTTAAGACTGCGCGGTCCCGGCGATATGGCAGGTACAATGCAAAGCGGTGTACTCGATTTAAACATTGCTGATCTTGCAAAAGATTCACAAATACTTCACGCAGCACGCAATATAGTAATTGAATTGTTGTCGGAAGACCCTGACCTTGCCAAAACAGAAAACAGTGCAATTGCCTACCAGTTTGCTTTGCTCAATAGTAATAAAACCGACTGGAGCAGAATCTCCTGAAAAACTATTGTTACAAGTTATCTAAAAAATCATAAATCGTCATACCCTACTCCTTTTCTGAGCATGTCTGTTTTTGGTCCCGATTATTTCCATGATTTAGCTGATGTTATTAATGCAGGTAGCCCACCCGATTTGGCAAAATTAAAAGCGGTAATGCTCAGTCATGGATTGGTTGCTGTGATGGGATAAATTATTTATTGTTCATGCTCCGCACGCAACGAAATCTTAGCTGTTATAGGCTGGCGGACTTTTCTAATTTGGTATAGATATAAATGTTTCGGGTGTCAATACTTTTATGGTTGCTTTTTTATAGTCTTTAATGTTTCTTGTAATAATAGTGGTCAAGTTGTTTTCAATTGCACAATAATATTGTATAGCATCTTCAAAGTCATTAAAATCAGATGCTACAGCTAAATCGACTGTCTTACTGTCTACGGATAATACATTGACAACAGTTTTAAACTTTCCGATTATTTGTCTAGAATGTGTAGTAGAATATTGTGAACGTAGTACATAGTCTATATTAGCAAAAGAGAGCGAGGAAACATAAATTTTAATTTTACCATTGTCGGCAAGTGAAAATAAAATTTCAGCTGTTTTGTTAAATGGTTTTCGTCCAGATAGCAAGTCTATGCACACGTCAGTGTCAACAAATACTTTGGTCATATTATTTTGTGTATTTGTTTAATAAATGTTTTTTGTAATCTTTTTTGTAGTCAAAGTTTTTAGGTAAGTCAACCACACCTGATAAACTTTTTACTAAAGGTGTCACATCCTGAGTGTCTTTAGGGTCAACAAGTAAACCGAGATATGATTCTATTAATTTTGAGAGGCTAGTGTTTTTCTTTTTAGCATAGGTCTTTGCTTGCTCAATTATAGAGTTGTCTAGCTTTAATGTTAGTTTTGTGTCCATGCGTCAAATTTTTTGTACGTACAAATATAGTATATTGATACGTAAAAAGCAAATTTAGGGTCGGTCTACCGCTTGTTGTTCCTGCTCCAAAGATGCTGTCTATAAGTCGTGAATAGCTCTGAATTGCTGTCATTGTTTCTGTGTCGTTTTATTAGTACTAACGGTAAATATCGGGTAACAAGCCTTTGCGTACTAAATATTTTACTCGTGTGTCGTAGGTTTTTCTTTGTTTGATTGTTGTTGTTTCTGCATTCATAAGGTCTTAAAAAAAGAAAGAGGCTTTCGCCTCTTTTAATTCTCATTCTGTTATCTATTTTACTTTTTATTGAGAGCGTTTGGAAGCATCAATAAAAATGGTAGCGCTTTGGAATAATCTAATTCGTGATACTCTAAACCTAATACCCTTAAATTGTTGTAATAGGTTTGATGGTGTTGATAATAATTCCTTTCACTATCCACAAACCAAGCCTTATCACCCAGCTTTTGCGCCAAAAACCATTTTTCTAATAACCTTCCTGTGCGCCCGTTTCCATCATTAAACGGGTGAATCTTAACAAATACTAAATGAATTAAACTGGCAAAGAAAAACACTTCTTGTATAGTTAGTTTAGCAGAAATTAATAAATCAACATCATCATAAAACTTTTGCATTTCGCTTTTTACCCCGCTTGGTAAGGCTGCAACGTATTCTATTTTTCCATCGGGTGTTGCTACATACATATTGTGTATGCGTATTTTGCCCTGTTGATGTTTTGCAACAATATGTTTACTCAATAATTTATGTGCTTTTTCAATGTTTTTTTTATTCAACACATTGCTTTTTGCAAACGTGTAAGCACCATATAAATCATCAATTTTTTTAGTGTAATCGGGTAAAAATTCAATTCCAAATTTTTTATGCTTGATGTATGAATCTAGTTCTATTTCTTCTCCTTCAATTTTACTGGAAAATACCGAAGATACCGACGTATAAAAACTAAAACTTTCGGTTGAAATTTCAGCATCCTGCAATTTGTCAAAATCCGCCTGTAAGCTTTTGCTTACTTGGGAGTTATATTGCTCTTGCAGGGTGGTGGGGATTATTTGTAAGGGTTTATTCATACATTCAAAGCTAGGACTTTTTTATTTGTCTAGATTATTTTTAATCTTGGTGACCATACCCAAGCTCTTCATTTTTATCCCAAAAAGACATAAATAATTCTGCGGGAGTTCCTTTTTTACTTGTCCATTCGGCTACTATTCTTATCGCTTCTTCCAAATCTTCCATATATGCCATTCGGCCATCACTTCCTCTTATTCCTTTTTCATCCTTTTTAGCCCCTCTGTTGATTAATATGTTTTTTTCATCATATACGATTCTTCTAACATCTTCAAAATTTTTCCCTTTTGGCAAACTGTCTTTAAGTAACTTCGTAAGCCCATGATAATATAGTTGAAATTTTTGAACAGGGTCGTCAATTTTTTGTCCAAGAAGTTTTTCAGCTTGATTCTCAACAATTAGATTTGAATCAATGTTTATTGAAAGCTGCTCCCCTTTGATCTCTTCTGATTTACTTAAAATATCTAATCTTTCTAAATCTTCTTTTGATAGATTACGTTTTACCTGTTTATTTATTTTTTGAATTAGTCGTTTAGTTTATAATCATTTTATAGGTGTAAGGCTCAGACTTGATCATTCGCTTTAAAAGATTATCAAAAATATTTTCTTTCATAAAACTTCT
>Ga0302280_1001120_pt1 | contig 22716 bp, 21 predicted proteins | sample III_Fen_E1_1_FD_198771 | JGI IMG/M metagenome (GOLD analysis project Ga0302280, IMG submission 198771) | Peat permafrost microbial communities from Stordalen Mire near Abisko, Sweden - III_Fen_E1_1 | ecosystem: Environmental > Terrestrial > Soil > Wetlands > Permafrost | place: Sweden: Abisko... | reverse complement strand
TCGCTTGACTTCTTCGGGTTGATTGTTAAAATCAATTAGTCATTATATTTTTAAAGTCAAATGAGACAACTATTGAAATGATCGTACTTACTTGCTCGAATGGATGATTTTTTATTCTTCATTGATTAAATAACAATTATAATACCTCGTATAACCGATTGAATATTCGAATTTAGTTAAATCTCAATAATGTATTTTAATCCTAAAGTACAATTTGTTAAATGATTTTTCACCTCTCATTTAAATATCTAATGTTATTAGTCTTCCTCGAAGGATTGTTCAATATTCTGCAAAATATGAAAACATGCATTATTGATGATATTTTGCTTTAAATATCATAAACTGTTAATGCTGATGGTTTAAATAAATGATAAGTTATTTCAGCGAATTTGGTCTCAATATATCATTTTTTATTTTTAAAAATTAGACTCCAGGTTTAAATCAAAATGTGGAATCTTTTTATTTTTTAAATAAATTTGGTTTGTTCTTTAAAAAAGTATGTTTGAACACAGATTTTCATGAAGGAAGGGCAAAAGTTCACTCAAAAACTTCTTCTTTATTTTATGAATTTAAAATAATTCATTAATCTATTCAAATCATGACTTTGCTGTCAACCGTAAAAAAAATACTAAAACGGAAGGCGGGAAATTTTCTGTTAAACTAAACAGTACCTCCTCCTGTTGTGTACTTCATTATGTTTTTTTATGTCCACTACAACAGAGGGTAGATCAACAACTATAGTTCCTTAATGCTGTCGTTGGTGATGCTGAAATTGGCCATGATAGCTGATTTCAACTGTGCTTTTATGGCAGCACCTTTCCTAGGTTTCAGCAATATGGCCATAGGGTTACTATTTTTTGGAATTGCATGCCTATCATGCAACGAAAAGTGGAAAGTTTATCTATTACTGTTGGCCATAGGTGATGCACTCACATAGTAACCTTCCTTAAATGTTTTCTACTTGGCTATCGCTGCAACATACATCTGTGTGGAGACTTATCATAGCCTTATTTTCAGAAGTATTGAAGAAAACAAATAATATTTTACAGGTTTCTTTGTCATTGCGGTCTACGGCTGCATATAGATTTTCTTGCAGTAAACAAACAATACTTTACACTCTTACTTAATGGTCCTGATTTTGGGAGTTTCTTTGCTACTAGGAATGAGCATCATTGAGATGCGGATTGAAGAATTACGAGCAACGAGTCCCAATCAGATACGTAATGGAAGGCTTATGGCTCATCACCTAACATTGCTGAAATAAGATATCTAACTTTCTTTCGTCCGAAAGACAAAGATAGAACTGCATCGCCGAAAGTGCACGAATCCCAGTTGCTTTTGTCGTAATCCTACAACTATAATCGGACATAACTATTTCATTCGTCAGCTTTACGAAGATCTTGCGCAACAATTCAATCATTCCTTTGACCCTTTCTTTTTCGAAGATTATCTAATTTTCCTTGCTAATAATGGTTAGGTTATCAAAGCATTGCATCACTTATCTGCCTGGAAAACGGAGAATTATTTTACTTTTACTGCCAAGTTGCGTTGTGAGTAGCGAATAGCCAAATTATTGATGGACTTGAACAGTTCAAATATGTATGAGCAGGAATATTAATATGCTCTCGCCTATGATGGATATCTACTGCAATTAATGGTGTCTATCCACTCTATTCTACAGGAAAAACTGGTATTTTGGACATAAGTGAGCAGATAAAACCCACTAATGATCAAAATGCAGGAGAAAGGCAGTCTTATAATATAATAGATGTATTCGCTGAATTGTTTTTATAACTAAGTTATTAAAACTCACGAAAAGAAACTTTATAGTTTTGATGCAACTGTAATATACTCGATGTATCTGCTTTCAACAACCAATTTTAAGGATTATGCTGAACTGATTATTAAGAATACTTCTAAATTGCTAGAAGAGGTCTATGTTTTTGAAAACAATGTAGCGGAAACTTTCGCTATGCGCATTCGGGTTTAAAATGACAAAAAAAGTTACTTTAAGGATCGAGAGGAATACTTTACTCACGCAAAAGTTGGTAATGAGTCAAGCTATAATATACAAAATAACTATAAACTGATAATAGACTCAGTCAGCCGTGGGTTCTGCCGCATGATTAAGATTAGCAGGAATGAACTTATCGGAGAAGAACTTAATTTCATTATCCCTGATTGTTACAAGGAGGTGCACAAATACAGAGTTGAGGAACTCATTAATTTTGATTGCGAAGAACTCAGAGATATCATACCTTCCAAGTTGTTGCACAAGTAATTAAAACTACCAATCAGAGGGGTCGGGTCTTCTTTAATCATGGGCTACATCTGCATTAAATTTATGCTAGACATATAGGTTGGACTGGCTTTTATCTCTACAATTAAACGTGTCAACGACAAGACAAAAAATGCACTTGTTACTATTGAAGGAAAAATTAGGTAAAAAGAGTAAGGATTCTTTGAATAGATTTTAGGGCATAGTGAAGTTAAGAAGTATATAGATGGAACCCTTAAAAGTTGGATGGCTACAAAGACTGTTAAAGAGGAGAAATTCAACCTTATGATCAACTCCTCAAATTATAGCATAACTGTTAATTCGCCCTTTCTTTCTTTTTTTGTTGAAAAGCCCAACCTTAAAACCAAAAGCCCGCCCATTCATATTGAAGTCTTCAACGAGGAAAATAATAAACACAAAACTCCTGACAACGACCCCACCAATAAAATGGCAAAGGAGCTCAAGGAAATGGAAAATGCTATCGCTTATCAGGACAATGAGTCATCCGCCAGTACCAAGAGCAGCACTTCAGCTATCAATACAATTTCTACCTTCTCTTAAAGTAACTCTGTTCCCATATACCGCTATGTTGTTATATCCTATCTCATAGTTGTTGCTTTATGTCTTACAGCTAACTTAGTGGGGTATCTTACAGCAGATTTGTCTTGGGACAACACTGTGACAAACCATAACCCGATCAATGATATCATCAATGCTCAGAAACTATAAACAATAACAAACAAGCTTCTTTTAAACCTGTGGGATCTTAATGAATTCTATACTCATGGTCAACAGTTTAACATGACTCAAATGAACAGTTACTTTGGTCCACTGGGATATCAAGCTTAAATATTTGCTCTTTTCACAGAGATGGAGTCTCAGATGCGATCACTAATGTACTAAGGACTATAGAATTACTCGTCAGTTCTATCAGATAATATCCAGCAGAAGTGGTCAACCCTTCTAACAATTGAAAATTATTTCTCTGTTCCCAGTTAAATCACACTAGCTCATCAAAATTTAACTTATCTGTAACTGATGTTGAACTTTGTGGTAGACCTAAACTTGCTTGCAAATTAACGTCTCAGTAATCAAGTAATGATTGCCACTTCCTTGTCGACGGCATTCACAGTTACTCAAAATGTTAGTAATTTTGTAACAACTATTGACTCACAAATTAATCAAGATAGTTATCGTAGTTTATTCATCCAAATAGCCATGATAATAACAATTGTATTATCACTGGTTCCTGGTTGGCTCTTTCTGCGCACTCGCCTCCCCCTTCACGAGAAGATCTTCGACTTGCTTGTGTCTGTTGATGTTGATATGGTGATGAAAGAGATTCAGTCGCTTAATTATATTACCAATATCCTTAAAAATTATCAGGAGTCTAGTGAAATACTCAAGAACAACGTTATGGACTATCAGGAAAACATAATTTATCCCAAGCGCAATAGCGCACGCAGAGCCTCAGTTAACAATTAAATTATACTTGGTCTCGAAAAGTACGATAATATCGAAGATAATGCTGAAAGGGACATCAGTGAGGGACAGTCTGAGAGATAATAACTTACTAAAAAAGACAACAAACCAGTCGCTATAGCAACAACAATAGCTGGACAGTCTCGAACATCTAAATTTAGCTCCAAATCAATTCGAGGTTTTACAATAATGAGAGAACAGAGTGAAATCAAGCAGTTACAGCAACAACGCAAAAGAGATGGCGAACTGGACTATAGAGGATCGTAGTCAGATCCATCCAAAAAAGTGTTGCCTAGGCATATGGTTTTCTACTTGTTAATCTTGGTATTTGTTGTATTTCTAGGAGTGGCAGCTTACTTAAACTCTAATTACATGTCTTAGATTAAAAATAGGAAAAATGTAATGTACAACCTTATTGACCAGTATATCCGAAATACTCAAACATTAGCGGTTGGGAAGCTATATTTTAGATATGGCATTGCCGGCCTTGCTCCTGTATATGGAGGTTTTAGTACATTACTTACCATGGCTCAAAGTATTCCCACCTACAATTACACTGCCCAAAATGGTTATTCTCAAATTTACCCAAATTGTACCGCTTTAGATGCAAATTCATCGAGCTATATCACGTCTCAAAAGTACTGTGAGTACAACTATTCGTATCTAATCATTTTGGGCGAGTATGGGGCTTTGTTCAAATAATCTTTTGAGAATAGGTATAACGCAGATCTTCAGCTATCAAATTACACAACGAATAACCAAATGAGTATCTATAACCAAATCATCTATAACATCTCAGAGAAAGTGTTCTACATGCAGAGTTTAAATCACCAACTGTAGAATATGACCGACGCCTTGGTCGATCAGTAATTCACTGATATGCTTGCATATTCCTCGAATTATCAAAGCATAAAAATGTTACTGCTAGTGCTCGCTGTCTGCTGGACGGCCGTCTGCTTTATTGTGGGAGTTATTGTCATAATGGGCATGAAGCAGCAGTATTTTAAAGAGGTATACATGATAACCTTCCTCAACTATGAAATGATAATGAAGAGCAAACGGGTTGAAAGCTTTCTGGATTCGCTGTCCAAATCAAATAACTGACGGCTATGATAACTTCAATTTTATAAATGGCTCATTTGATTCATACCTATTTTAAGCTAACGAACTATAACTAACTATACCTTATCAACTTTATTTATCCTTTCTTAGAATGAATAGTCAAACAAAATACGATAGCTATATGATATAATTGATCACTCTGATTCTGCCTCGGCCCAGGTGATTACCTGTTTAAACTGCTCTTTGATTTGTGTTAGCGAGATAGTGGCGATCTGTCGGCCCAAGCTAATTCTATCTTTCCTCACGCTAATTCCGTAGATAAAATGATTGCCAATGTTATAAATGAGGGTGAACTCATTATCTCCCTCCGTAATTATTTCGAGGGGGTGCTGGTCATCTTCCTTGGCCAAGTTTAATCGAATTATGTAAAGACTATCGTTGAGGAGAGTGGAAAGCACGCTGGATTCTGAATATCTGTCTTTGGTGCAATAAAGGATGTGATCTGAGTCGGTAGGGGGCATACTTTCATTATTGGCGAGGAAGATGTTGTTGATAACTCCTGGATTGTGATTCTGCAATCCAGTCAAATACTATTGAAAGGCCTTAATGTTTATCATGTTCAATAAATTGATTGATCAATTTATTTTATAGAATTTGCTTAAAATAACAATCATAACCATGAGTGACAGAAATAAGGATGGAGTCAAAGTCATAGGCAATGCTTATCGAATATTAAGACCACTGTTTCAAATCAGAAACTATCTCTATGCGCAAGGTAAGTCACTCTTTATGTAGTGTGCTGTCTTAAAAACAATTATGAGATTGTTACTGCTGCTCTCGTAACTTTGATTTGAATCAGTATGTCTACGATAACGAAGACCCTTCGCAAAGTTTAAAAATGCTCAGCGAAAAGCTATAAATTAGCGATCACAACTAGTATAGTAACCTGATCTTTCCTCTTAATCACATCAAGGACACCTTAAACGACAAAAATATCTCTCTCTTCTTTATTGAAGATTATATTGTCCCGCTCCGCTATTATGAAAGACAAAATTTCACTATTCCACAGTTTCTAGAACTCTTGCATGGAGCAGTATTTTAATTAATAACGCAGCTTTCATGTCTAAATCAATTGCATATCCGAGACATTGTTCATGGCAACATCTCAATGAATACTTGTTATCTAGTTCGACAAAAGGATGAGAAAAACTGTAAATTCGCACTGAATATCCTCGACACTTAATATTTTACCGAAGATGATTCTTATTAGGGGATTGAAGAACGTCTATATGAATCAGAGGGGCAAGCTTTGGGATTAAGTAAGTAGTAACGTATGTAGAAGTGTCCTATAAGGACGATTTGTAAAGCTTAGTTTATGTGATGACACATCTCCTCTCAAAAGGGAGACTATTTACAACACAACGCTTTCAATTGTAATGGGTAACTGAATCTGAGTTTTTGAGATGGAAAACGTGCGACTATTTTAAATAAATTATTAAAATTGTTCCTCCTAAGCTATAAATATTGATTGAGATATACACAATTGCCAAGTCAATGCAGCGCACAGAAAAGCCCGACTATCTCAAGCTAATGAAAAAAGTGCTGAGTATAATGTCTGCTAACTGCTAGCATAAGTAGGCTCAATAGAAAAGCGAAGAGGGTTATATGCCCACCAGAAGATTCAAACCAAGGCAGGAAGACTCTTATGAATCATCAATAAATTAGGAATAAATTTAAATAAAACTGACAAAACCCACTACTCAAAGAATCCATACTCGGTTTGCGAATGAATGAAAGTTGAAGAAGCCAGCTGAATTTAATGATCATCTTTCAATTGTTTAATAAAATCAAATTGGGAGGGTCTTTTTAATACACTAAATAATGGTAATGATAATGATATCATTTTGGGCCTAGGTTTCGGCTGCTCCGGGATTGATAGATTAAATATAATGGCTGACTATTCTTATTTTATAATTAACTGTATAATATTCGTTAATGAGGAAAAGCACATCTTTTGCTTCTATTGTCTAAGTCAAAAGAAAAACATCTGCTAGCCACTTTCCCAGTTCTATGGCAAACTCAAGGTACAATTATTCTTAGAAAGATTGTCTCTCAGCAATTATACCTCCATTCAAAATGGATTTCGACCTGCCAAGGGATTTTCCTTTGGAAGTTCCCCCAGAAATAATCTTATGTCAATTAACTTGGTTTCCCCTGCTCCCAAATACAACATCAAGGGTATTGTGGAGATTAATTTGGCGAAGAAGAAAGGTCCATCGATGGCAACTGGAAGATAAAATTCTGTTTAAAAGACAAACCTTTCCTACATGTATACCAACGCCAATGTATAAATTAATGTATTCAGCCCGGACCAGCATCTTATCAAACCGAATCCTTTTATAAAAGTACTTCCTCTGTCAAAATTGGTAGGAGTAAAAATGAGAGTGTCCGGATTGAGTTCCTTAATGAGAAGGCAATTAACCAAAACCCAGGTCCTGGAGCTTATCACTCCAAAGTAGTAAAACTTAAAGGTGGCAAATTAAATGGAACATCCAAAAGATTTGCTGACGACAAAGAAAATCGTCCAGGCCCAGGAGCTTATAACACCAACTATATCGATCAAGACGCCATTTGCAAGGGCGCAACACAGACTAAAAGTTTAAAAATTAATCTGAAGTGAACTGATCTGATATTTCTTGCCTACATCTATTAAATTTATTGTAGAAATTACAGATAGATAATATGCTCGAGACTGGAAGTCGGTTGGATAAGATTGACCGCAGATATTCACTTCCAAATACTTTTCGGGGAGGGAAGTTGAGCGTCGAAAATATGAATCGTACACGCAGCTTGAAGTTTCAAAAAGTAAAAGATGTTAAATCAGCCCGCTCTCATTTTTAATTTAATGCCGAACAGCTTGAGTATTCAGATTAATAGACCAAATAAGGAGGAGTATTTTTTATTTCAAGATCGAGGATTCTAAAAGGAAGACCCTCAGAGCAAAGGAGAATTACCAAAGGCTCTACAGAGATGATGATTCATCCTCCTTAAACTCCCACTGAGGAGGAGTAAACACCAAAACAAACTAGTATGCACTTCTACTCTGCAAATTTGCATGAAAGGATGAACTTTTATATGAACAATCTGCTGAATAAGAGTTCGCAATATCATAAGCAAAAATTGAAAGAGATAATATAAACCAAGATATAGCCAGTGATACCTCAACTGAAGCAAGCTGCAAACAGTCAAAACCTATTTTGGAGGAAGATGAGGAGATACAAATCCACAAAAAAGGATAAATCTAATCTATCCCCAGCATGAATAATATAAATGGCAAATAGAAGAGAAAAATGCATGTTTGTCAATAATACATTTATTAATTTTATACATATATTTAAGCATAAAATGTATATCCACCATGCTCTGCCAAAGGATCTTCTCCCCACTCCCAAACGACCTTCTTACGAAATCAAAAAGAAGTTTTCGCCCATGCATCGAGACCATCAACTCAGAATTAAATAGCAACAGCAATAAATGAAGCATTCTTTGAGTTAAAAAACTCACATGCATCATATAGTACTCAAAGATAAGCCATCCGTCAATTTGGTGGGCAAAGAGCTAAATAAGCCCATTGTCATCCCTAGAATGATCAATTCTATTCTTATGAAAAAAAAGAGGGAGGCTGATGCTGATAGTCAGGATAGAAAAAGCGAAGATATCTCGCATGAAAAGAGTCAGCACAAAATGAGGAGTTCAATCAAAGACGTGGTCTTATGCCGAATGTAAAACAAAGTCGTTCGATCTGCGTCCTCCCCATTCCCCTATCTAAATCTTTCTTTAATTGATTAAAGCTTTTGCCTTATCTACGAGGGAGAGTCCAAAAATAATGGCATTAGGCATGGCTTTGGCACTCAGTACTATGCGAATGGCGAAAAATATATGGGCTTTTTTTAATAAAATCGTGCCTCAGGACAAGGTACCTATTATAGTATGCATAAAAAAATAATGGGCATCTGGGAGCAGGATAAACTCAAAGAAGTGATTTTATAATTATGATATATTTTCTATCTGAACAGCGAAAGGATAATTTTAAAGAAGATTCTTTTGTTCTTCACTCAATCTAACCTTTCTGATAATTTATATTTACTAAAACAATAATAAGTATCGAAATGAAACCTAAAAACCAAAAAGATTGCGACTATTTGGTGAAGGCCGTCATCATTGGAGACAGTGGAGTTGGAAAGACTAACATTCTTCTGCGTTACTGTGACAATTCTTACAATCCCTCTTACTCCTCCACCATTGGAGTTGACTGGAAAAATAAACTGTTACAAGTTGACTAGTACAAAATAAAACTTCAGATATGGGATACAGCTGGCCAATAAAAATTTAAAAACCTGTCTCCTACCTTTTATAAGGGTGCGCTTATTATAATTCTTACATATTCTATCGACTCTATCGATTCTTTTGCAAATGTTGGAAGTTGGATCAAAAAGATTCGTGAGCATGCCAGCTCGGAGGTTTCTGTTTTTCTCGCAGCAAATAAAAAGGATTTAACTGAAACGAGGAAAGTGCAGCCGTAATAAGGATAAAACCTGGCTGCTTCATACGGAATGAAGTTTTATGAAGTGAGTGCCAAAGAAGGCACAAACATATAGGAGATGTTCTAAGCTATTGGAAGATAATCGTACAGTAAAATAAAAACTATGAGCAACGATAAAGAAAATACCAATATAGTGCTCCATCCAAAACAAAAAGAAACCATTAACTGCATGGGCAAGTCATGCAACTGCTGACATCTTCATAAAGTACGAGTGTGATATCTTGCATATATTATCAATTGATAACTAATCAATTAAATTTACTCTGAATAGCTGTCAAAAGAGCTGTCGTATCCTTCGGCTATTTTCCCAGATTGGTAGTTAAACGCATTTTCTAAGGTTCAGAAAGACTCATAAAAAGATTACATAAATCTCCGTCAACAACTCCTTTTGAAGGGTGGAAAAATGAGCGGAACTGTCTTTGGTGTGATGTGCCAGATAGACTGGTCTTGGCCATTTCTGCTGCCAGTTGGCAAAGCTATAGATGCATATCCTCTTCCTCACTTTCAAAGGGATAGAACATTCCTATGCGGCCATCAACAGTTGCGTAAAAGATATAATCATTCTTCTTTTAGTCAAGATGCCCAACTTGGATTGCTGTAATTACTTCGCCCACGTTGAAGGCAATAAGCGAATCGAATTTAGACACGTCAGTGAATTCGTTGTATATATGTTGGCTAGTGGATGTGTAAAACTCTTCCTTTATGCCTAAATAGTTGATAAAGTACGCTCTGACAATTTACTAACAAAGAAGTTTCCGAATTTATCCCCACCTGCAATGACGCCGTAATCTCCATCTATTAAACAGGCACAGGAAACGAACCGTGGCAAAATATCCTCTCCTACATACTAAAAAGTTTTATTCAAGGGATTATGCCTGAAGAGTGTGAAGGAGTTCATAGTCTGTGTTGTGAAAATTTTCTCACCTTCACTGCAAATATGATTGATTGGAGAGCCAAGTCCACCTTTATCAGCTCGAAGCACCAGTTTATTTTTAGATACATCAAACATCTTTAAAGTCTTGCCGACTCCAACAAGGAGTTTGTCGTCGTATACTTCCATAGCAGTAGGAATCTAATCAAGCGCCCATACATAAAGTAATGAGATCTGCACGTCGTTGTCCCCTTTCTCAAAACTATAAACTTGAATCAATGGTTTGGAGTAGGCAAGAGCAGGATAATTTTTCAATCCTAAGACACAGCCACAGCAAAGATAGCTGCGAGATTGCTGGGGAATGTAACAAAGTGACACACATTTTTGATCTTCATCAAAATTAATGTTCTTTTCCAATTTATAGTCTTTCTCAGGATTAAGTAGTGCGAGTCTGCTGACCCAAGTCTCATTTTATTAAGATTTTTTGCCCTACATGAGCACTCCAAGATTATTGTCGATTGAAATTAATCTCCTTCCTGGTAATTCAAGCTCTTTGTCCACCCGATGAAGTAAATTTCCAAAACCACTGATCTCCACAAACTGAAGATTACCTAGGAAATATGTCACAAAATTGCAACCTTCAAGCCCCTCCATGCATATTTCACTAATATACTCTAGAGGAGGTAGCGAAAGCGCGCACTGAGAGAGTTGCCCTTGAATGTTGTAGCTCACAGAGGGCTATGGGTACAGTTTGATGATACTCATTTTCTTAGCAATATTTATCTTTGCCAAACGAACAGCCTTTTATCCAATTATTTCTTATTTTGTTCCCAAATCCTCGCCATTTTGGTTAATTTCAATAACCGTAATGCGGCCAGTGTTAGTCCCGACATGAATACTAAAGCCACCTTCACTGTTTGGAATTACCACTAAGGATTCAATTGATGATTTAATATTTTTGCTGAAGACTTCCACAATTTCCTTTGATTGAATAAAGAACACTGAAACGAAGTAGTTGTTTTTACCAATTGCCAATATTCTAGAGCATGCTCTACCTTCACCCAGACTATTAACTTCAGGAGGAGAAAAATCCAAAAAATTAGCCTCGCTGTTAAGCTGAAACTCTTTGGTCTATTCGAGATCACCCTTAGAATTGAGTTAGTAATAGACCATGAATCCTCCAATCAATGAAACAGCTATTTGCCTGCCCTCTGGCACACTAATAGCTTTCATGATTCTTCCAACTACATTTTTATCTTTGAAGACTCCTTATCGAATATGGCGTATCCTTGAAGCCATTACCTGCACAATGGAATTATCAGCTAGCCTAGCCACATGCAGGGTGAGTTCTTGCTAATCTAAGCGTAATTCAGTAACTTGAATGAACTTTGACCGAGATTCACAGTAATAAACAGTAGTCCTACGCGAGACGTAGGAGACCACAATGTAACTGTGATATCGATCGGCCACTGATTTTTTTAAGCACCAAACATTGGATGGTGCAAGCATTCCAATTGTAAGCCATGATTGAATCTTCAGTCCATATTTGAGAATGCTTAAAAAGCCTTTCTTTCCTCCTGAACGGCCGCCTGTTATTAAAAGTTGATTATTCATTGTTTTCTCCATGTTTACGATTTTCATGTCCCTGATCTGCCGTGAAGTTTACATTCGTCCTACCACTTAGACCTACTTTAAATATTGACCTCTGCTTAAGGCCTCTTCTTTGACCTGCTACTAACGACTGATTTTACCTGCTGATCTTGTTTTTTCAAACTTATCTTCTGGGCGATATTTGCCTGCAAATTGAAAGAGAAAGCTTAATAAATATGCAATTACTTGTCCTCCGTGCTGGAGAGAGCATAGAACAAATTTCTTTCAAAGACTGCAACTGTGATGGAGGGAGAAATGGTGTCTACGTAGAGAACTAAGCTGTTTGCAGGGTTTGACTCATCTATTGCTACCATGTTTATTTATCCAAACTCATTGAGAAGAAAAATATCTTCCTTGCGCTCCTTTACAATTCTTCTCCAATAAGTCGATTGCAATCCTCCCTTCTGCTGCAGAAACCTTTTGCTATAGATTTTTCCCTTCACTGTAAAATGAATGTCTCTTTCGCCTACGATTATGAAATTGCCTTCCCCACTGCGAGGAATTAGGAGATGAACAGAGAGATCGTCGATTGCAAAAATTTATTATTCATATTGAGATTGATTTTTCCAAAGTTTGTGCACTCTCTTTCGCCTTATTCCACCCTCTCCCAAGCTCAAACGTAATGAGTAAAATAGAGAGACATTTGCCAGACCCTGTACGAGCCCAAAACAGACATTAATTGATTCATATGGCTGCTGAAAGTATAGCAATGGAGACAATCGAATACCGGTAAATCCAATTTCTCGAGCATATAGTTTAAATTCCCAATTAGCAGCGGCAATCATTACTAATTTCGCCTCATTATTGACTGCGATGTACTGCCCTAAATCTGAAAAAGAGTACCTAAAACTGGTTTAGCGAGTCCACTCATGACACTACTCTCATCACTGAAAACCATACTCTGATCGAGGAGTGCAAATCTTGAACTTTGTTGCCTCCATTAAAGAAGCTGATATTTGCCATTCCCTAGAGTCAGTATAATAATATCTTTGCGGAGTTCCTCGTCTTGGTAGGCAATGGCCTCAGCAGAACATATGCTGCTAAACAATTACTCTTGATGAAAGCTCTTAAATTCTACTTTGCTGGTGGCTTTGTTCGGCGAGAGGTGGAAGAGCTAGAGTGATGATGTCCGGAAAAGGCATAACTGTTTGGGTTTGTCTTGTTATTCACGTGGCTTAATGGGGTATAGATGAAGAGCTAGGGCCAAACTTGCTATGGCGGGTTTGGTGAGTGTTTGGTGATATAATTCCATTTTATATAATTTCAATTTAGTCATAAAAGATCAAATGAGATCTGCAGAAATATTACCGTTTTAGCAGTCATAAATCATGAATTAACCCCTAAAACTACTTCTTTTTACACTTAATAAGGATGAATAGCTGATTCATAAAAATTAAATCGAATTCATATCAATTCTTTAATGCTCTTCTCAATTAGTTGTTAATTACTCCGCCTATTCCGTAGGCTGGCAGAAAACGGATCATACGCAAAGCTAGCGCATGAGGGTACAGAACCTTGACATGCTTTAATCGCTCCATTAGTTTTAATCCCTCTCGATTGTATAGATCTAAACCTAATAAATGCAGTGGCGTGACCAATACCTGCACAGCCAGCGGACTAATGAGTTGAGCTATTGCGAATCCTTTCCTTTCTGACATCTTGAACTTCTACTTCATCTGTTGGGCCATGATATGAGGAAAGGTAAAAGCTGATGCCATTGTAATCAAATCTCTGATAAAGAGTAATCCTAGAGCAACTACTGGAAAATGCTTTGGTGTAACTGCTCCAAAGTGTTGTATGTAGGCTTTGTCTTTTAGAATACCGCAGACTGTGTTCACTGAGAAGGTGATGAGAAGATTTTGAAGAGGGATAGACAGCCTTGGGCTGATCGGATTGTGGTCAGTGAGGTTGTTAGTAGTATAGGTCATTGCGTAGACGAAGTACATCCACCGAAACTTGAAGGAAATTAAGAATTGGAGGGGTGAAAACAGTAACCGTCTTAATCCATTCCGCACTCCATTCTAAATGGTTTCTTTGCCATTAGCGTACTCGATGACTGATCTATCTAAGATGGCGTTAGTGGGAGATACGGCAAATCCGGTTATCAAGCCTGATATCACGTCGTAGAGCATGTCATGCTTGGTTTTAGTTTTCTACATTTACGTCTATGATTTCGAAAAATTATAATAGGTAATACCATAAATTTTGAAGCATTAAAGTAAACTCGATGACAAATAAAACAATTTTCTTGCTATGTTGGCGCCATAATGTCAGATAATAATGAATGTAATGAGTTTGGTATTGCTGAAACTATCAACAACTTGTGAGTAAGCATAACGATATCTTTTCAATATTTTTTTAATAATTTCAAGCAACTAATATACGGGATTCGTCAATCCAAGCCATATAAATCGATTTGATTGTGATTTAAAATTATGCGATATATTTTGGAGTTGTGTATAAAAATGAATGAATTGTAATGACAATAAAAGGGAGCATGCTAAAAGAGTTAGCAAGAGGATATTATTTAGTCATTAGAATTGAAGATATTATTAAGAGGAAAGCATTATTTATTTATAAACCTCTCATACTTGAATCTTAATATTTTATAAACGAGTCCCAAAATATTTAGGATGTTTTCAGGTTCTATACTTCTTTGGTGGAAAATTAAAAGTTTTGTATAAAGCTATAAGTAATTTAAACAGTTAAGCTACAATACTCATCTCTCAAATTAATAATTAATTTAGCCATAACCTTTTTTCTTCAAAATGGATTGAAGTGACAGATGACTCAAATTAAAAATTGATAAGGTTCTACTTTTACCAATCATTATTTTAATATACCATGTCATACTTCTCTTAAAAGGTTTCAATGTTCGACTTCCCCACTCCTTATGGACTTTAAGCTGACTTATGTCCAGATTAAATGATGTCTCTCCTCCATAAAATTTAATCACCTCCTCCCACTCCAACACCCAATCTTGACATCATTCTCAGCAAGTTCCTAAACAATGATGAGCTAAACGACATATAAATTCAACAATTATCCGAGCAATAGCGCTACGCTATCGACCAAGTCACAGACCGTGCCAATAGCAACAAGAAGCGACCTGATGAATACCGCAAACTATTTTATCGTCGAGCTTTCAAATTCGCTCAAAATGAATATTTCGGCAAGAGAGGTGCGAACAAAAGCAGGAAGATGGCTGGATTCTACCATCATCACTTCGGAAGCATCGCCAAATCTATGAATGTTCCCCTTGTTAATTTTTATCACCCTGATCGGAAAACTAAGCCAGGACTAAAAGTAGGACAAAAGTCTTTTAATAAAGCTTTTATACGATTACTTCTACGATCGGAAAGCTTTCGAGCAGCCAGTCGAATTTATAGGCAGCGATTTAGAGAGGAATGCGCTCATGAACGAAAAAATAAAATCCCCATATTTACAACGTATCTAAAAAATGTGATCATCAAATATGGGCATGATTATACCAAAATGTCAGAGGCCATTCGGTCCAGCAAATGCAAGGTTCCTTGGACGAACCAGGATATTGAAGAGGCCGACCGACGAGCCAAGGAAGAACTGGAATTATCCTGTGTACCTTGCATGATGATGGAGGGCGATGCAGATGAGGGCTCTTGCTCTTCAGGCGAGGGCGAGGGCGATTAAATGTCTGAGGAGTGATGAGATGAATTCTATAAACATGTTATTTCATCAAAATTAAGTGAGCCCGATGGAGGTCTGCAAATAATCTAGAAGCTTTGCTCCACCGTATTAATAAGCTGAGTTGAAGAGCTGAGCCAGTTTATAACTCATGTTCGCCAAACTGCTTTGTAATTCGTTGTTTTATGCCTTTAAGGCAGCCACTTCTTTGGCTATATCCTGCTTCGGTTTTTCCTCTTCTTTATCGCTTTCCTATTTAGAAGTTTCAAACTTTGGAATATCCAAGGCATCCTCAATCTCCATATGCCCAAATCCTAAACTGGTTCTCATTGAACTGGTCTTTTCGCGTTGTAGTTCTGTCAAAGTTTCCTCATAAAGGTTCTTGTATTTCTACAGTTATTTTTCCTGTTTGGAGAGCTCTTCCTTATACCTTTTTTCTTCGTCAATATGACCAAATTATATAATTTTAAAATCTTTGTCTTTTTTGGCAAGTTGCTTTTCGAGTTCGTTTATTGTCTTCTGGTCTGCTTTGGCTTTATCATTGCTTTCCTTCTATTTAGCGGCCATTTGATCCTCTAGTTTTTTAGCATTGACCGTCAACATTTATTTTTCTCCCTCCAAAATCTGTATTTTTTTTATTTGCTCTGAGGATTGACCGGTATTGCCTTTTTCCTTTGTCTTAGCATTTTTGGCCAATTCTCCTAATTTTGCGATGGTGTTGTTAATTCTATCGATTTAAAGTGATATCTTATCGTCATGGAAATTAACGCGCGACATATCCATTTCTCTCTCTGGACCGTTTATCACACTTTTTTTATATATATCTACCTTACAGCATCTCCCTACTCCATCAAGTACTCGCATCGAAATGTTACTTCAACATTAGCATTCGGATCAGGGCACTACTTGAGAGCAATCGTGATGACTTTGCCTAATTTATAGAAGGAATACCCTCCAAATTATCATTGATGACTTGAGCTATGTTATATTTGGCATATCCTCCGCTCTTGGTTCTGCCATCATACATAATGATGACTAGAATTTCCGTCTATCTCTCTAAATGCATACATTTTTCTCATCGAACTGTGCCTTGGCTTAATTGTAAGCCAAATTGAACTCCAACGTTAGTTGTTCCTAAAAAACTGAGAATCCTTTCTCATGATTAACCCTCTTGGTCTCCACTTTGTTCTGATCTGCTTTTATTGAAAGTTACGTCTCTTCCATTGTATGTGTGTTTGAAATTTGATGTTTTTATTAATCTGCAGACGATGAAAAAGTGCATGCACTCGCACCTTGATATTTTTGTTTTGATTCATATGATTATATTTTATTCCTTTTAGTAGTAAGTCATGAAAGCATCCCAAATCAGACAAAAGTATAAACAGATATTAGAGGAACCTGAAGACGAGGATTCAGAGGATTAGTGGGAAATAGCCTACTCTCAAATGGCCAAACAGCGCAAGAAACGTATACTCACAGAATCAAGTCCAAATAAATCAACCATTGCCGAAAACTTAGATCCGCAACAGAATATTTTGGCAATCAAACAAAAGCTTGCTCAATGCATCTCCAATAATAAACTACTGGAAAAAGAAATCGAACGAATGAAGAAGGAGCAAATCCTACACGAGGAGGAGAAGATGTAGTGGTAAGAAACAATTCAAGAAATGAATAAAACAATTGAATACGAAAGAACTGCTCACCAGAAGCAATTACAAACAAATGGTGAATTCGAAACAGAAATAGCAGAACTTAATAGGAAAATATAGGAAATAGGAATGGATAGAGACCTTCAGCAGAAACAGGTTGATTTTTATCAATCAGAACTTAAGCAGTTGAAAGCTGAGTTTTAAAAACAGGAAAAGGAGCATAAGAGTTTCACCAGGGATTATAAGCAATTTGACAAGATTAAGAAGGATAATTAGTACTTGAAAATGGATATCGAAAGATTGTCCCTGCTTATTGACGACTGCCTCAAGATGGGGAGGGTAAGCGGGGAGTTGATGCGCCGTCACTTTTTGGGCAGGCCTCACCGTTAATTTGACTATTGGTTTCCACAACAATTAATTGGTGAAGTTGATCACTTTCTAAAGAAGAGTCAAGTGGGGTATGGAAATAAATAGTTTACTGCATCTCTTGTGAAATTTATAGATAAGTACGCAGATCGAGCTGCAAAATAAAGCGAAGCAAAGTGTAAAACTGTGGCTGTTCAACAGCCAAGGGGAAAAGATAGTTTTAGCCTTAAAAAGCAAGGGAAAGTTGCTCTCTAAAGCTCTTCCTTCAAGAAGCATAGCTATAACCTCAGCAACATTCGTGAAGAAAATAATTTGAGATCGATTACAAGTTGTTTTTGGAAATCAACGGAGTCAAGAGTGGCACCTTTCAACCGGTCAATAACTCAAATTAACTCAAATGCAAGATAAATGTGTTTTGATATCCTAAATTAATTCAAAGCAATAGTGTTTTAATTACTATTGGAAAAGGAAATAAAAAGGAAGAAGATAAAGAAATTAATAGATTCAATGAGCAGTAGTATTCTCGATCTAATGGATGAGACTCCACAACACGATAGCTAATCACTTGAATGTCGTAAAAATGTTTTTGGACCTATTCGTTTGGAGGCAGATGAAAGCACAACTCTTTTGAAATGAGGCTTGATTTTTTTTTGTACGTTTTGATATTTGAAAATAATCTGAACTGTAACTCAATCAATTGTCAGATAAGGCAAAGAGTTATACCTATTCATAATAAATAGGCGGATGAGGTATATTTTAACAAAAATAGAGAATTATAACAATAATAATCTAATATGACGAGGATCAGCCATAAAAAGATTTTATAAAATAATATATATAAAAACAAAAATATGATCAAATAATTGATGATTTATAGATTTAAAATTTCATTCATAAGTATTATGAACAAATAAAGAATAAATTGCAAATCTCATGATAATGGTTGAAGTCTTTTTAATTCACTAATCCATGTTATTTAATTAATCTGTTATTTATTACCTCCACTCTACGGTATTTAATTCATTATTGAATATCAACTCGAAATAAATGCAAAATGTACATTAAGATTTATGCCCTGCCATAGGTTTGTTAAAGGCAATGACTTAATAGTTAAATAGTCTGCAAGGAAACTATTCATGGTCCACTCATAGGAATACAGCTGAGTAGTTAGATGTTAATTTTATAAACTTGTCGACAAGCTTGGCTGTCTGTAAGTAGTGCAAAAAGCTGATAAACTAATAAGAATAACTAGTAAGATATAATATACAAGGATTAATATCAGTTGTTTCTGTTGAGGTTCCAAACGCATTCACCAAAATATCTCTTATTAGGAGTCTGCTGGTTCTTATAAAAAGGATAGAAACTAAAGTGAAGGGAAAATGCAAAAATAGACAGCGGAAAAACCAACAAATTGAAGAAATAATCATTGACTGATTGCTTGAATATTATTTGATGCTCTATTAAATCAATCAAATTATCAGTAATAATTAAGGAGAAAGCTGAATCCCAATAATAATTTTTTGATTATTTTGCCCTTTCCATTGTTTATCCCATGTAAGGGAATTGTTATTTTACTAAAAGAAAATATAACTGATGATGATCATAAGTTAATTCAAAAAATCTAATATAAAATATCAAAATGTATGAGATGATTAATCCTATATTTAACTTTGTCAATTTTATTTTATATCTTAAATATTTATTTAGAAACCAGAAAGAACAACAGAAGTATTAATAATTTATATGTTTTAAGTAGCATTGATTATCTGATTACCTGGTTAGTTAAGAAAAACAAATGATCGACTTGTGCTTCTACTCTACTTTGTATCATTTATTATCATCTGCATATTGATTCTTAATCGTATATAACTCCGTTATTTTATTAGAATATGCCGTCAAGTAACATTTTTTATAGAGAGTCCATAAAGCAGTCTTCAATAAATACTAAATTCTAGTTTTGCTAATGGATAACCATAGCTAATCATTGACATATTCATATTTCAATAGATGAAATAATTTGCTAACAATCACAGTTCCATAGACTATTCAGTTTCAGCACCCTTGTTTCCTCCACCAACAATCTTCACATTAGAGTCATCAAGATTGAATGTGTGCTCTACTGTTTCCTATCCACTGGGTTGGGCTTCAGGAGTTGCTTCTGCTGGTGTTGGCTCCAAAGTTTAGAGATCTTCATCAGTGACTTCTATCTCTTCGACTTCTTCCTTGACTCCAAAAGCAGTGTTGATGAGATCAAAAACATTCTGCGAAAAGTAAAGAGGATCTTTCACAAGGTATCCTGAGTGTATGAGAGCAGCATAATAGAGATTTTTAATGAGTTTAGCGCTATTCTCGTCTGGTTCTTCCTAAATATGGTAAATAGTACCTCGACAATCTTATTAAGTTCCTGGATAATAGGGGCGTGTGGATTTATTTCAAGAATATTTTTTTCCTTGTGATAGTGAGAAGTGGTCTTCATTGAGGAAGCTGCCTCTAGTCGTTCTCTATTGGGGGTCTCGTTCATCATATCGGCTACAATTACCACTGGATTGTTTACGAGTCTCAAAGAGATTCTCACCTCCTTTATGCTATCTCTTAGCTCCTTCTGAGCGTATTAGATCAAGGGAGTGAATACTTTCTTTAAATATTTGACCTCTTTCCTCAACTCATCAGTTTTATAGGGCTACTTAAAATCAGTTCTGGCAATATTAACAATTTTGTAGGTTTTGTACTCTCTGAAAGAGGAAAAAAGAGTTTAGTCAAGAGGGTCATCTCCCAAAACAACCTCATATCCTTCCTTGACTAACTTTTCGATCAAAGGAGACTGTGACAATACTTCTACATTCTCTCCTCCAAGGAAATAGATCTGTTTCTGTCCCTCTTTCATGCGTTTAATATAATCATCAAGAGAGGTAAGTTCTGTGAGATTATTAGTGGTATACCATCTAGTCAATACTGCTAGTTTATCTCGATTAGCATGATCTTCAATCATGCCCAACTTGATGTTTTTCGAGAAATTTTACCAGAATTTATCGAATATTTCGACCTTACGATCGTAGGCAGATGTGTACTCACCATCAGCGTGCTCTTATTCTCCATCCTCAGAGAACAGTTCTTCTTATTCTTCGGGATCGGGGTTGAATGAGACCAACATATCGACAGCTTTCTTTAATAATTTAGATCCGATTGATTTCAAAGCCTTATCATTATGCAAATTTTCACGAGCAACATTGAGGGGTAGCTTATCGGAGTCAACTATGCATTTGATAAAGTTTAAATATTTTGGCAATAAGTCCTCGAATTCGTCATTAACCAGCACTCTCCTAACGTACAGTTTGACTTCTGACTTCTTTTCGTAGAACTTTTCGAATTGATCATAAGGTGCTCTTTCAGGTACATATAAAAGTCCTGTGAAATCAACCTCTCCCTCTGCTTTGAAGTGCGACCATGTTAAAGGATCGCTAGTATCTTTAAAAACATTTTTGTAAAACTCCCTATAGTCTACTTTTTTGATTTCACTCTTTTCTCGTGTCCAAAGAGGCTTATTCTCATTCATACGCTCAAATTTGACAGTTTCCACCTGCTTGGTTGTGGTCCTGTTAATTGAATTTTCAATTTCTTCTTCATTAATTTCCTTTCCTTATTCTTTCCATTGTTCAGTGGTCTTTTCGATCTCAGCTTCGACTTCAGCATCAGTCTTCTATATCTTCTCCTCACTAGTTACAGTTTTCTGTAAGTAGATAGGATAGTTGATAAAGCCACTATATCTTTGAATCAATCGCTTTAACTCTTAGTACTCAGAGAATTAACTGGCATCCTCCTTTAGGAAGAGTCGAACTATTGTGCCACGCTTGAGAGGCACAGAATTGTCCTATGCAACAGTGAAGGAGTTAGAAGCGGATGATGTCCAAATGTGTTGGATGTCATCATTGTTCTTGGAAATAACTTCTACTCTCGAAGCAACTAGGAAGGAGGAATAAAAACCCACACCGAACTGTCCAATCAAGTTAAGATCACCTGCCTTAAGATTCTCCAAAAATTTAGTAGTGCCTGACTTGGCTACAGTTCCCAGGTTGGTGATGAGTTAATTCTTGGTCATTCCTATTCCATTATCGATAATTTCTACAATTTTTTTGTCCTCGTCATACTGTATCTTGATCTCGAGTTCGGTTTATTCGCCCAGTACATCAGGGTTAGTGATGGCTATAAAGCGTATTTTATCAAGCGCGTCTGAAGCATTGGAGATCAGTTCTCTAAGGAAGATTTCCTTTTGAGTATAGAGAGAGTTGATGATAATGTCCATGAGCCTATATCAGAAGATGGATACCTGCCTACCTCAGCCACGAAGGGAATCTTTTCCACCTCGCATTTTGCTCCCCACTACGAGCAGACCAACAGTAAAATCAGTGTTACGCTGATCAGCTGTTTGTTTAGGTTCATTAAGTAATTATATACGTGTGAAAGATTTGCTTTCACCTATATAATCACATTTAAAATAGAATGTTCTAGTAGTTGTCATCGTCACCCTTCATTAGCTTTGGCAATGAATCGAGGAACATTCAACTGGAGAAACCAATATGAACTTGATTTAATCATCTTAATTGACGCTCAAATGGTAATGAAGTATGTTACGAAAAAAGAGCAGCAGGAAATTATCTATATGGATATGAATGGATTGAGCTTCATTACAGATCAGATTGTTTTGTTAGCAGCATCTTCCTGCTGTCTTTTTTTCCAATATTCGTCCATTTCTGAATCCAATTTTGATCGGGCAAGTTCTTTAGCTTACACGTTGTCTTTATTACCTCCTTTCTGGGTGATCCAGTAATCCCTCAACTCTCTGTCCAAATCTCGATTTTATTTTTTTTCAAATGGTTTTCCCTTCTTTTAAACAGCTTCCTTTCCTTTACGGATAATTCTGGGCTTCCCAGTTTTCCCCTTCTTAATAAATTTTTTTTTGAACTGATTAGTTCCGCCTTGGACAGGTTTAACTCCCTCCGTTTACTGATTTTTTGGTCCACTATATGCTGTTTTGGATTGTTGATGGAATTTAGCCTTTCTTTGTTTGAAGTTGCCTTTCTTATGAGTCTGCGCC
>Ga0302280_1001119_pt1 | contig 22718 bp, 15 predicted proteins | sample III_Fen_E1_1_FD_198771 | JGI IMG/M metagenome (GOLD analysis project Ga0302280, IMG submission 198771) | Peat permafrost microbial communities from Stordalen Mire near Abisko, Sweden - III_Fen_E1_1 | ecosystem: Environmental > Terrestrial > Soil > Wetlands > Permafrost | place: Sweden: Abisko... | reverse complement strand
TTGTACATTTTATATTAAGCTCGAGAAGCTCAACCTGGTAGAGCGGAACTCTGAAGATGTTTAGGCTGTAAGTTCAAATCTTATCTCGAGCAATTGTAAAGGTAGTGCTGAAATTGGTAGACAGGAATAGCTTAGGCCTATTTGATTTTTAATCTTACCCGTTCAAGTCGGGTCTACCTTATGCGTTCTAATAATAAATACTATTTATAATATTGTAAAAAAAGTATATTATTACCATAATTATTATTTATAGGTATACTATTAGCATAATGATTTATGTATATTATTAGCTTAATTACTTATTAGCTTAATGGTTTATAAGTATTTATTAGCTTAATTATCTATGTTTATATTATTAGCTTAATGTTTTATAATTATGTTTATATAAGCGTGTATGATTTGTATGCATGTTTATATAAGCGTGTATTACTTATATACATATAAGATAAGTTACCTATATTTATTATGTATGCATATTCTATATGTTGTAGACTAATCGGTAAGTCATAAATTTTTGGTATTTACCATTGAGTGTTCGAATCACTCCAACATAATAAATATCTTTATGTTTATATTTTTATATTTATAGATTTATATAGCTAGATTTATACAGTTATATTTAGATAGTTATATTTATTTTTTTTTTTATTCGTATTTAGATACTTATATTTTTATATTTTTATAGTTAGATTTAGATGGTTATATTTTTATTTGGTTAGATTTATATGGTTATATTTTTATTTAGTTAGGATTATACGGTTATATTTAGATGGTTAGATTTTATATATTTATTTCTGGTGGGTATAGTTCAATCGGTAGAGCGCCTGTATGTGGCACAGTTTGTTCCCTGTTCAAGTCAGGGTATTCACCCATAATATTTTATCTTAATTCTGATAATAATATTTAATGCCAGGGTAGTTTAATTGGTTAAAACATTAATTTCATGCATTAATAATGAGAATTCAAATTTCTCCTCCGGCTCTACTTTAACCTAAAGTATACTATTCTGTTTTTTTCTATATAAACATATATTACAAATATTAGTTTTGAGAGTTATTTTTTTTTTTTTTTAATATTAAAGTAAAATTGTTAAGCTATAATTAATATGATAAGTTGTAATTGCATTAATCTAATGTAATTATACATATAAATAGTTATATAGTGTATATATATAAGCATATATATAAATATGTTTATAAATAAGTATACTTAGAAAAAAGAGAGACTTATATATATAAATATATATAAGTATACTTACTTATATTCATTATGTTTACTCTTCTTCCGACTGATAAACTAAAGTACACAAATTTTGTTTAGTACAATTAATAATATTGTAGTTATACAATACCTTATTATTGCTAATTATAAATAACAAAGGTTTTTATTAATACTGTTTTATACAATCTGTTTACTTTTGAACTTTTATAGTAATAGTTTAGTTAATACGTTTAGTTAACACGTTTTGTTAACACGTATATTTGTTGGTTAATATTAAGACTTATCTAAAAGGTAGGTATATACAAAAAGTATTATGCAAAGATATATAGATTTTCTTTATAAAAAAATAAAAATGCTTATTTTTATTTACTCCTGTTCTTCGCAAAAGGAAGGTTAGACATATTATTCCCTTTTTTTTTTTTTTAATAAAGATATTATTATAAGTATTTATCGGATGTGTTATAATCGGTATAATGTAAGCTAATTTTATTGGATATAATAGCTAGTTATAATCGGTATAATAGCTAATTCTAATCACTATAATAGCTAATTATAATTGAGATATTGACTTAATATAGTTAGCTAATTGTAATGACTATAATAGCTAAATATAATAGGGATATTTACTTAATATAATCGGTATATAGGTTAATTATAGTCGGTTTGTTGGCAACTTATAATATAATAATGATTTTTTTTTTTATTTTTATTAAAAAATATTTACAGTGAAACTCCTTTAATCGGTTTAATTGTTTAGTTTAAACTCCTTTTTTGATTGGTATCCAAACTTATCTAAGCGAAGCTTATGGAATCTCGGCATAAGCCAATAGAAAAACGAAATAAGTCGACGGGCTTATGGAATAAAACGCATAGATAAATCCCTGGTAAAACGGATATTGATCAGCTCATATCTATAGGCAGATATTAGGAAAAATATATTTATATACGTATAGGATCCACTATTTTTTTTAGTTTTTTAAAGTACTTAGATAACTTCAAGATATCTTAAGTTTACCTGGGGAATAAAAATTTTCTTGAGCTTATCTATAACATGTACTTTAACAACAAATAGATACATAATAAAGCCCATAATAATAATAATAACTTTAGTTTAAAGGTAAAACTAATAATATATAAATAAACTTTATATATTGTTATATCTAAGTTCAATACTTAGAAGTTATTTTATGCTTATATTTTCTTTAATTTTTTTATTATTATCTAATGCCGTGACTTTAAGGAGGGATAAATCAATATTATATAGTAGAGTAGCTATATCAGTTTTATTCTACTCTTCTATTTTGGCTATATTAAGTCTATACTTAAGATATTTAGGTAAGGGTATAGGCTTATTTGGTGGTTTGTTCCACACAACTAGTACTACACAAATATTTCATATATTTATATTTTTAATAAGTGCAATTATATTACAATTAACCGCGTTTCATCCTAGAAGGGTTTGAGTCGCTGAGTATTCTTCTATAAGTAAATTGTTTTTATATAATTTTTTATACTACAGAACAAAAATAACGAATAAAATGGGAGAACAATTTAAAATAATAGAATACCCCTTGATATTATTATTTATAATAACTGGTGCAATATTTTTAGTGTCAACTAGTGATCTAGTATCTATATTTCTTTCTATTGAATTACAAAGTTATGGGTTGTATTTGCTTAGTACATTATATAGAAATTCTGAGTTAGCTACTTCGGGTGGTCTTACTTATTTTTTATTAGGAGGTTTAAGTTCTTGTTTTATTTTATTGGGTACAAGTTTATTGTATGCAAATTCTGGTACGACTAATTTAGACGGAATATATGTAATTACCAGTTTAAGTGATTTAGCTAATAATGCTGATAACACAATGTTATATTGATACAAATCTTATTATATAAATTTTTCATTGTTAATCTTAAGCGTAGGATTTTTATTTAAAGTTAGTGCTGCACCATTCCATTTTTGATCGCCAGATGTATATGATGCTATTCCTACAATAGTAACGACATTTGTAGCTATTGTTGCTAAGATATCTATATTTATATTTTTCTTAGAGTTAGTACACTATACAAGTAATTCTTTATTTAATTTCCAATTTTCTTGAACATCTAGTTTATTAGTAAGTTCTTTACTTTCTTTAATAATAGGAACAGTAGTAGGTTTAGCACAAGTCAGAATAAAAAGATTATTTGCTTATAGTACAATAAGTCATGTAGGATTTATTTTACTAGCATTAAGTATTAATAGTATAGAGTCTATACAAGCCTTTATATTTTATTTAATGCAATATTCTATTAGTAATTTAAATGCATTTATAATACTTATAGGTATAGGTTATTCTTTTTATTGCTATGTAAATAATAATGATGAATACAAACAATTACTTGATAAAAACAACTCTCCTATTCAATTAATAAGTCAATTAAAAGGATACTTTTATATTAATCCTGTCTTAGCCTTAAGTCTTACTATTACAATCTTCTCTTTTGTAGGTATCCCTCCTCTTATAGGATTCTTTGCAAAGCAGATGGTGTTAAGTGCTGCTTTAGACAGTGGTTATGTTTTCCTTGCACTAGTTGCTATTTTAACTAGCGTTATTAGTGCTGTATATTATTTAAATATAATAAAACAAATCTTTTTTGATGAATCTGAATATACAATAAATCCCGATTTACTTAAGATAGATTTACACGGTAATATAGTTAAGGATAATATCATAATACAAAAAGTAAAATTTAATACGAACAATATTATCCTGTCTAGTTCTTTAACTATTACAATTTCTATATTAACATTTATAATACTACTATTTATATTTATACCTCAAGAATGATTAAGTATGGCTAATATATTAGCATTAATTATATTTAATCCTTAAATGACAAGTACTACTTTCTTTTTTGTATTTATACCATTACTGGCTATTATCTTATTGGCTGTTAATTTAATATTCGCTCCACATAACCCCTATCAAGAAAAAGATAGTGCATTTGAATGTGGTTTCCACTCATTCTTAGGTCAAAATAGAACACAATTTAGTATATCTTTTTTTATTTTCGCCCTTTTATTCTTATTATTTGACTTGGAAATTCTTTTAGTTTATCCATATGTAGTAAGTGCGTATACTAATGGTATATATGGTTTAGTTATAATGTTAGTATTTTTTTTAGCTTTAACATTAGGATTTGCTTTTGAATTAGGTAAAAATGCCTTAAAAATAGATAGCAGACAAAATATTCTTTCTTCGCAGATAGCTAATGCTAGTTTAACTAATAAAAAGTTTTTCATGGATTTAGGTATTAATAATCTAAGAATAAGAGCTAGTTTGTAGTCTAGCTTATATGGTAGTATTAGAAATGTGCTTAAAAAAATGTTTTATTTTTTTTTTTTTACATTTTTTTTTACGGTTTCTTAAAGTAAAAACTTTAAGAAAAATATTGTCTATAGTATTTATTTTATCTACAGTAGCTTTTATTGGGGTAGGAATTAATGGAGGTTTCTCTCCATTAACATTTGAAAACTTCATCGATGTTTTTACTTTATGGCTAAGTCCAGTCTAAGGGCTTAGTTATGGTTTATATTCTGCGGTTGTAAAGTTATTTATTGAGTCCGATACTAGTAATTTAAAATTACCTATGGGTTATTTTAGCGAAAACCCTCTTTAGACAAGAAAATTATATTAAAGAAAGGTTTTGTTGATTACATTAATCCTGTAGAATCCCCAAAGGTTGAAACGACTGGTTTAGAGAATAAGGGTAAATCTACTAGAAGCTCTTTAAGTAATGATAGTTTGTTTTCACCTAGGACTGGTGGTGAATGGCTAGAGGCTTCACGCGACCTCTCAAGAGATTGAAAAGTATAACGAGGCTTCTAACGCTTTAAAAGATAACGTTAGATTATGTAAACAAGCAAGAAAAGATAATATACTTTGACCGGTACTTGCTGATTAAAAAACAAGTAGATATAATCTTAGGTTAGATTTAAAAACTGTAAAGGAGATTGAAAGCAATCCATAAACTAGTCCTAGTCATGGTAATAGTGTTAAGCGTATTTATCATGACATTAAAAGTAAGTTAAAAAAAAAACAAATAAATATACTGGAAATAGAAAACAATCTAGTGAATATTTATTTTTCACTTTTGTTTTACTTAATATATAGTTTAACTAATTTGTCATTATCTATATAGTATGTAAAAAAAACATTGTATAAAATTTATTATGCTTTTTGGTACTTTAGTTTGAGGTCTTGCAGATGAAGCATGTTCTAGTGTATTGTTTATTTTAAATAGGTAGTTTTATATCTATGCAAAGCATAGATATAAACCGAGGGCGTGGTGTATTTGCCCTTTAAGAGAGGGTGAATAGGTAATTTAAATTAGGCACATTATACCCTACTAGCTTTTTTTTTTAGTTTTAATATTTAAATTAATAAATATTAAAGATTCTTTTTGTAAAAAAAAAACAAATTGAAAAAGCTTATAAAAGGTTTCTAGTAGCTCAAATTAAAATTTAATTTATTTATGAATTAAATTGAGTATTAGAAAAAAATGAATTAAATTGAGTATTAGGAAAAAAAAATGTATTAAAATTTAATTTGTATAGGCATAAATTACGAAATACAAATAAAATAATATTTTTTTTTTATTATAGTTAATTATATTTTCATATTAGAAATTAAAATTGTAAGTTCAAAAATGTTTAATTTATTAAACCAGTTTAATTGCGATACACCTAAACCTTGAGGTCTTTATTTTCAGGATAGTGCTACTCCACAAATGGAAGGGTTAGTTGAGCTACATGATAATATTATGTTTTACTTGGTTATAATATTATTTGGTGTAGGTTGAATAATGATATCTATAGTTAGAAATTATACTAGTGATAAGTCACCTATATCACATAAGTATTTAAATCATGGTACACTGATAGAATTAATATGAACAATTACACCAGCTTTAATATTAATATTAATAGCTTTCCCTTCTTTTAAATTATTATATTTAATGGATGAAGTTAGTGATCCTGCTATGTCTGTATTAGCAGAAGGTCACCAATGATATTGAAGCTATCAATATCCAGACTTTTTAAACGCAGACGATGAATTTATAGAATTTGATTCATATCTAGTTCCTGAATCCGACTTAGAGGATGGAGCTTTAAGAATGCTGGAAGTAGATAATAGAGTAATTCTTCCAGAATTAACACACGTTAGATTTATAGTTACAGCGGCAGATGTTATTCATTCTTTCGCTTGTCCTGCTTTAGGTATTAAATGTGATGCTTACCCTGGTAGATTAAATCAAGTTTCTGTTCTTATTAATAGAGAAGGAACATTTTACGGCCAATGTTCAGAGATATGTGGGATCTTACACAGTTCTATGCCTATTGTTATAGAATCTGTAAGTATTGAAAAGTTCTTATCATGATTAGAAGAACAATAATGAAAAACCATAATTTTATGGTTTTTCATTATTATATGTTTCTTTTTTTTTTAGAGTACATTAATATTGGTGAATTATCCTTACCCACATATCTCGAAGCAAGGGAAATAAGAGACACTTCTGCCAAGAAAAGAACTAGTGTTATATTAAAAAAACAATATATAAATTTATAGGCAGAAGTATAAGAATATATTAGTAATGGTGATTGAAACTTAAAGTCTATATTTAATTTTTAATCAACCATTTGAACTCAAATACTGATACAAGTACTAAGCAAATGTATAAAAACTAATGTTTAGTAAATACCATAAAGTAAGTTAAATATTAACTTACTTTAACTAAGATATAAAACTATACTATAATATACTTTACATATTATATTATAAAGAAATTTTAAAAATTTAAGCAGCTCACATTTTTCGTTGTTATCTATGATTTTGTGTAATACAAGAGCATAATAATAAATAAAAGTGTACCTTATATATATTTGTAAATGTAAATATTTATAAATTTACCATTTTTTTTAGACACACATTTTTTCAATATGACATAAAGGAGATAAATTATCCTATTAAGTAAATATTTATTATTATAATAAATATTTACTCATTTTTGCAAAGTAAAAGAGCCAGTAAAGTGAATTATTTATAATAAATAAATAATATCTTTAATAAAAAAAAAAGATTTTTTTCCTTATACTTATTATATAGAATCATGTTATTTATATATATTAGCCAATGTCTCAAATATCGCGTTGCTTTATTATATTAATATTAGACTGGAGTTAACAAAAGAATAAAAAGTAAAAAAAAAATAGCCCAAATCATTTCTAAAATATGGACTTAAGGACCATAAAAATTAAAATATAAATCTTTAATTATAAAAAAATAGCATTTAGTTAAATCTAAATAAAGTATAACTTATATGTGTAAATAAATGATACATTAGGATAAGTTGTTTTATTAGATATTATATAAATATTTAAATTTATAATATAAATTAAAAACTTTAAATATTATAATTACTAATAAAATATGTTTAATTTAAAATAATACTATTAACCTTTATATAAATTTGAAACTAAATTTATATTAGAAATATAAGTTAAGATTATAAATAAATAAAAACGTTCAATAACTAAGTGTGAGTATATTAATAATACGCTTAAATTGTGTCCAATATTTACCTTTTGTTTTACTCCATTGTAAATATAATATAAGAAATAAGAAAAAAAAATTAATTTTTAATAAACTTAGTTATTAGTAATTAAGTTATTAAAGAAATAGTCTTAATAAAAAAATTAAGCTTAGGTATAACGATATATATATTTTTTTTCTTTTAATATTTATAAATTCTAAATGTATAATGTTTATAGATATATAATAAAAAGTATGTATAAAAAAAGCATGAATAAATTAAGTTCTTAAAGTAAATGAAGTTAGTTAATTATAACAAACGGCTTTACTTAACATAGGACCTATATTATTTTTGTGAGCCTTATACGAAATACAATAATAAGAAATATATAATGCTTTTATATATTATATTTTATAAAAAGAATCTATCATAAAGAATAAATAAATATAAACTTAAATTAAATATATGATATTCCCAAAAGTATAAGAAATATGATTAAAAAAAGACAGTTTTTAAAAGAAGAGAAAAAAGGAGAAAAAAAAGAATCACATCTAATTCCGGGAAAACACTTAACGAAGAAATCCCTTATTGCTGTTTCTAAACCCCTTATTGCTATCCCTAAACCCGAACATCAGTTAGAAAAATATAAAACAATAGATAGTAATAAGCCTACAATATTTAATAAAAAAAGCAAAGTACAGACAAGCAAGTCATTAGTATATATAGAAAGTGATACAGGAAAAACACGTCATTTTACACCTGCAGCTCAGGAATGATATAATAGTATATACACTTATAATGCTAATTACATTAAAAGCTTACCTATTGCAGATAAAAATCTAATGAGCTTATTGAAGAGTTATTTTAATTCTAAACTTAATAAAGAATTTTTGAAAATGAAAATTAAACCTTTACAAAGGAGATTTAAAAGATTAACTACAAAAAGGACTTTTGTAGGAAAAGGACATTTAAAACATACCAATAATAAAGTTACAATAACTTTTTTTATATATAACACAGAAGGTATGTTTTTATCTAGTCTCTTCAGAGCTATGAAGATTAAAATATTATTCCCAAAGAAAGACTTAAAATATAATATAACTTGAGAACGTAACGGTGATATAACAAAAACGTACAATAGATGGTTTACTTTAAATGAATACATGTATCAACGTGAACATAAAGGATGATATTATTCATATATTGTATCCCTTGTTGAAGGATTTACTAATAAATTAGATAAAATAAACGCATATTTTTCTAAAATTAGAAGTATAGATAGTAAAGATTTATTAACTTTAGATGATAAATTAATAATACTTAGTGATAAGTCTAACAATATTTTTTCTTCTTCACTGACAAGGCCTTTACCCGAATCTTTAAAATTTAACGACCCTGTTTACTATAACTATAAATTAAAAGCAAAAAATGACTACATGAGTAAATTTTATATGTACAGGTTATTATTGAAAATAAATAAACTAAAATTTAATGACATATTTCTTTCAAAACTTATTTATTTAGTAAAGAAGATATACAAGAAAAAAGTAGAATTTAATATTATTAATTTGAAAAAAATGCATTTGAATAGTGATATTTATACACAAGCTGTAACTTTAAAGTTAAGAAATAAGAACAACAGGTTATATAAAATATTAAAAGCGTCTTTACGTAAAATTAAATTACCTACTATAAGAAAAATAAGTGAAAAACAAATGAAACCTAATAAAAATGAATTTTTAGTTAACAAAATCCGGAATAATATAATTAGTTATATGTTTAGAGATGATAATGTTAAAGATCCTTTAAGTAGTTTATTACTAAAATTTTACCCTTTAGCTGATAACATAAAAGTTAAAAGATCGTCTACTGTCGCTACTATTACACACAAAGAAAAGGAAAACAAAGAAACAAAAAGTTTACGTTCAATTTCTTTAACAAGTTATGTACGTAAATGATTAAAACATATGAAATTAAGGGGAATAAGAGTAGAAGCTAAAGGTAGATTAACTAGACGGGCTACTGCTTCGAGATCAGTCTTTAAAATGAAATGAAAAGGGGGATTAAAAAACGTAGATTCATCATTTAGAGGGTTATCTACTACAATGTTAAGGGGATATGCTAAATCTAATGTACAGTATTCTCTTTTAAATTCTAAAAATCGTAATGGAGCTTTTGGTGTTAAAGGCTGAGTAAGTAGCAAATAAAGTTAAGTATTGTTATGACTTAAAGCATAAGTTTTATTTAGATTAGATAGGTATGTTTATATCTATGTTAAGCATAGATATAGAATGAGGCTTTGGTCTATTTGCCCTCTAGAGGGAAAACAGGTATTATAAAATATATATATATAATACCTTATATCTACCTAAAAGTTTATATATTATATTTTTATAATTTATTCTCATTTATTTTCCTTATTTTATTAATCTCTATTTTATTATATAGTAACAGATTCTTTAGATATATTAGCCAATGTCTCAAATCTTGCGTTCCTTTACCTAATCCCGTTATTGCTATACCTGAACCCGAACATCAATTAGAAAAATATAAAATACACTTATAACATTAATTATAATAAACATCGCTTTGCAAAAAAAAACTAATTAACTAGTAATAAGTAAAGTACTTTAACTAAACTTATCCCTTATATGTTTAAATGCACTATAAGGAAATTTTAAGGAGAAAGCACAAATTATCGACGTAAGCGTGATAACTTATGATAAAGCCTTTTAATATAATAAAAAAAAATATATACAATGAATTTATCCTTAATACTTTTCATAATAGGAATCTTAGGTTTCGTTTTAAATAGGAAAAATATAATATTAATGCTTATTTCTATAGAAATAATGCTATTGGCTATTACGTTTTTAATATTGATAAGTTCACTTAGCTTTGATGATATATTAGGCCAAACTTATGCTATTTATATAATAGCTATAGCTGGTGCAGAATCTGCAATTGGTTTAGGTATTCTAGTTGCTTTTTATAGATTAAGAGGAAGTATTGCAATAGAATATAAATAATGTATTTAGCTATAATCACTTTACCTTTATTAGGATCAATAGTCTCCGGTTTTTTTGGTAGAAAAGTCGGTGTTAGCGGAGCACAATTAATTACATGTACAAGTGTAATTGTAACAACTTTATTAGCAATCGTAGCCTTTTTTGAGGTAGGTTTAAATAATATACCGGTATCAGTAAGTCTTTTTAGATGAATAGATAGTGAATCACTTAACGTCTTATGAGGTTTCCACTTTGATAGTTTGACAGTATCTATGTTGATACCTGTTTTAATAGTTAGTTCTTTGGTTCATATATACTCTATAGGGTATATGAGCCATGATCCCCATAATCAGCGGTTTTTTAGTTATTTAAGTTTATTCACCTTTATGATGATTATACTTGTTACAGCTAATAATTTCTTATTAATGTTTGTAGGTTGAGAAGGTGTAGGAATTTGTTCTTATCTTCTAGTAAGTTTCTGATTTACTAGAATAGCTGCAAATCAAAGTTCTATGTCAGCTTTCTTAACAAACAGAGTGGGTGATTGTTTTCTAACTATTGGTATGTTTGCTATATTATGATCGTTTGGTAACATCGAATATAGTACAGTCTTCTCATTGGCACCTTTTGTTAATGAAAATATAGTTACAATTATAGGTATATGCCTATTAATAGGTGCTATGGCTAAAAGTTCTCAAGTTGGATTACACGTTTGATTACCGATGGCAATGGAGGGTCCTACACCTGTTAGTGCTTTAATCCACGCTGCCACAATGGTGACAGCTGGTGTTTATTTACTAATGCGTACAAGTCCTTTAATAGAATACAGTTCTACTGTATTAATTTTATGTTTATGATTAGGAGCAATCACTACTGTTTTTAGTTCTCTTATTGGATTATTCCAACAAGATATTAAAAAAGTTATCGCTTATTCCACTATGAGTCAATTAGGGATGATGGTTATAGCAGTTGGACTATCTTCATATAACATAGCTTTATTCCATTTAGTTAACCATGCTTTTTATAAAGGGCTATTATTCTTAGGTGCTGGTGCTGTAATTCATGCAGTAGCAGATAATCAAGATTTTAGGAAATATGGTGGATTAAGACCATTTTTACCTTTAACCTATTCTGTAATGTTAATAGCCAGTCTTAGTTTAGTGGCTTTCCCTTTTATGACAGGATTCTATAGTAAAGATTTTATTTTAGAATCTGCCTATGGACAATTCTATTTTAGCGGTACTGTTGTTTATTTTATAGCTACTATAGGTGCTATGTTTACTACTTTATATTCAGTTAAAGTATTATATTTAACTTTCTTAACTAGTCCTAATGGACCTGTTGTAAATTATAAACATGCCCATGAAGGTGATATATTTATGAGCTTACCTTTAATTATACTGGCCGTTTTCTCTATATTCTTTGGTTATATTACTAAAGATATTTTTATAGGGTTAGGTTCAGGTTTCTTTGCGGATAACAGTTTGTTTATCCATCCTATACATGAAATAATGTTAGACACTGAGTTCGCTGTGCCGACTTTATTTAAGTTATTACCTTTAGTGTTTACTATATCTCTTAGTGTTTTAGCTATAATTCTTTCAGAATTTTTTGGTAAAGTTATAATCAGCTTTAAATTTTCTAGATTCGGTTATAATATTTTTGGATTTTTTAATCAACGTTTTTTAATAGAATTGTTTTATAATAAATATATAACTGGTTTAGTCTTAAAATTAGGTGGTCAAACCACTAAAGTTATAGATAAAGGTAGTGTAGAGTTATTAGGACCTTTTGGTTTAGAAAAAGGTTTAATTAATTTAAGTAGAAACATAGCTAGCTTAGACACAGGAGTAATTACAAGCTATGCCTTATATATTTTAATAGGTCTTATTTTCTATATATTAATACCTTATTTATCATTATTTGATAATGGTTTACTCTTATTAATAATATTATTATTATTTAGTGTTATAAAAACTAATAACTAACAACTAAATATTAAAAACCACAATTTAAATATAAAGGTCATCCATAGTAGTATGTTTCATACATTAAACCCTGAGGTATTGGTAGATGTTATAACAGCTACAGTATCTTTGGTTAAGGATATAGGTCCTACTGTAAATATAAGTCCTGTAAATTTAAATAGTATTGATAGTTTGTTGTCTATGGTTGAGCAGTTTGTACCACAAGAGAATAATACTGTCTCACTAGTAGAAAGTACAGTATCCCCTATGTTTAATCATTTAGCTGAGTATATTTTTCATACACTCAGAATGAAAATCAGATTTTTATTGCTTACGATGAATATATAGAGTATTTGGAGTTAGAAAGAGAAGTTGTTGAATTTAAGGTTAAATTTGTGGAAATCATGCGGATAAAAACTATCTTGTTTGAACGTTACAGAAGTTACCTTACTACGCCGCATCTTATGGTTTGTGGTCATCCAGGGAATAATAGAATTGGGTTACTTTTGTCTTTACAGGTCTCTAGACATTTATTAGCTTCACCGGGTACTATGCGGATAGAAGCTGATTGTAGAATGTTGGCTGGATTATATAAACTACTTTTATTACAGGGTTTAGATGATGTAGAGCTTAATACTTATCACTTAGGTAATCTTGAATATAGAATGCATGAAATAAATCCTAACTATAGAATTGGTTATGTGGAATTTCATTTAGAACATACGAATCTTTTAAGGGAAGCTTCTAGATTATTAGACTTTTCACATGATATGAACACTTATTTTATTGTAAACGTATTTGAAGATGGATCTGTAACTTATCGTTATTTTTTCTAAGAAAAAGAAAATAAATTAAACAAACCATAAAAAAAGTAATAATTTTATAATATAAATACCATAGAAGAAAAAAGTAATAATTTTATACACTCTTATTTAAATACAAATAGTAATTTAAAGTCTTATATAGTGCCATATATACTTAATAACTAAAAAATTAAATATAACCTTTTTAACTTTTAGATAAAAATATAACAATTAATATTACAATTGAAATGAGAATTTTTAAGAGTCATCCTTTATTGAAGTTGGTCAATTCTTATGTAATCGATTCACCACAACCAAGTAACTTAAGTTATTTATGAAACTTTGGTTCTTTACTAGCTCTTTGTTTAATTATACAGATAATTACAGGTGTAACATTAGCTATGCATTATAATCCTAGTGTATCAGAAGCGTTTAATTCCATAGAACACATTATGCGTGATGTTAACAATGGTTGATTAATACGTTATTTACATAGTAACACAGCTTCAGCTTTCTTTTTTTTAGTATACCTACACATAGGTAGAGGTCTATACTATGGATCATACAGAGCACCTAGAACATTAGTATGAACTATAGGTACAGTTATATTTATACTAATGATGGCTACTGCATTCTTGGGTTATGTTTTACCTTATGGGCAAATGAGTTTATGAGGTGCAACTGTTATAACTAATCTTATGAGTGCTATACCATGAGTAGGACAAGATATAGTTGAGTTTTTATGAGGTGGCTTTTCCGTTAATAACGCCACTTTAAATAGATTTTTTGCTTTACATTTTGTTTTACCTTTTGTATTAGCTGCATTAGCTTTAATGCACTTAATCGCATTACACGATAGTGCAGGATCAGGTAATCCTTTAGGTGTTTCTGGTAACTATGATAGATTACCATTTGCTCCTTATTTTTTATTTAAAGATTTAATTACTATATTTATATTTATGATATTGTTGAGTGTATTTGTATTCTTTATGCCTAATGTTTTAGGTGATAGTGAAAATTATGTTATGGCTAATCCTATGCAAACTCCTCCTGCTATAGTACCTGAATGATATCTTTTACCATTCTATGCTATTTTAAGATCTATACCTAATAAATTATTGGGTGTTATAGCTATGTTTACTGCTATACTAATTTTATTAGCTATGCCATTTACTGATTTAAGTAGAAGTAGAGGTATACAATTCAGACCTTTAAGTAAAATTGCATTTTATGTGTTTATAGCTAATTTCTTAATATTAATGCAATTAGGTGCAAAACACGTTGAGTCACCATTTATAGAATTCGGACAAATAAGTACAGTTCTTTACTTTGCTCATTTTTTAATAATAGTGCCTCTTGTTAGTTTATTGGAGAACAGTTTAATTGATCTTAACATAAATTCAAAAAAAAACTAAATAAAAAAGAATTAAAATAAATAAGTATTATTAGCAGGTTATTCAAGCCCTGCTTTACTTTAGTTATTATGATAAGATAGGCGGTGTTTTAATCGTAAGTGTTTTAATAGTAAGTGTTTTAATCGTAAGTGTTTTAATAGTAAGTTTATAATATATATAAACTAATATATATTATCTAGTTTGTTAAATATAGGAATAAATTTAGCTATAGATTGAGCTTTTTATATTAAAATAAGGGTTTATTTAGCTATAGGGTTAGGTGTAAAGTCATTAGTAATTATCTTAGATAAGACTATATACTTAATAGTTAATTCTATTATTTTCACTTAAGCAGACTTAGAGTTAGGCTATATTATAAACATATTAACTAATATACTAAAAATATTAATAACTTTATTAAATTAGCTTCTTGTTTATACAATAGAGAGAGGGTAATAACGGTTTTATTTGTAGTGAATGTATTATTTACTATATAGAATCGTATAACTTAAGTTCGGAAAAATATAGATGAGCTTTTCCGTGACTTAATTATTTTATTAGATTTATTAGGTACTTCTTTTACTTCACTGCCTGTAAAAATATAATACATAGAATTATTATAACTACGAACTGTATTAATAAATATTATAGCTATAATATTTAGTTTTCATTTAGGTAATTATTCAGTCTTAATAACTTTAAATGAAAACTAAAGGGTATAGCCTAGCCATAGGTGTAATTACCAATACTTGTTTTGCACAACCATTCCTGGTTATAACTATACGCTTCTTATAATCATACGCTTCTTATAACCTGATAGACCATATATTAGCGGGTCTCTAACTATACTAAGTTGTTATGTAGATCAATGATTAATAGGTCCCTAGTTATGCTAGATTGTTTAAATATATGTCTATGATAAGTGCGTCTGTAGCTATACTGGATTACCTAAAGCTAGACCTATAATTAGCGTGTCTGTAGTGGATATAGACCTATAATTACTGCGTCTCTGGTGCATATAGACCTTTAATTGTCTCTGGTGCATCTGAAACAATTAAAGATCTTAAGCAAAACACTGGTCACTATTAAAACAAATAAAATTCTTAATATTATATTAGTAGAAACCTAAAGAAAAAACTAACTTCATATTGATAAGGGCTATAAAGGTTATATTTATCATTTTTGTTTTCTTTTCATATTTATTGTACTAATCTTTATCATTCTGCTAATCTATATTATCTTGCTAATCTTTATTATATTGCTAATCTTTAAGATCCTCCTTACTTTTATATTAAATATATTAAACAAAGTATTTAGCTTTAACAAATGTATTAAAGATAATAACTTAGTTATTACATTAGTAAAATCGTAGTTATAGTTTATATAGTATGTAATAGTATTTATAATACATACGATTAATAAGACTATGTTACGTTAAATACGATGTAGTTATTTATACAACATATATCTATATACTTATTATTTACGTCTTGTTATGTAGAATTTATAAATAGTATATTTTATAAATAGATTAATTTAGATGTAATATAATTTAAAATAGTATACAAAATTATTCTACATATACCACCAACTATAATATATTTTTATAAAAAAAAGTTATATACATATTTTGCAAAATAAAATGACTATAAATAAAAAAATTATTTTTTCTTATAACAAGAGTTATAAGTTTTACTACACTTAAATATATTCAACCTGCGTAAGTATTTATGGAAATTCTTACTTTTCCTAAAAGAAAAGTAAGAGAGAATAGTAGATATTTACTTCTTTTTATGTCTAGAAAAAGATAAAAGCAGAGTCATGGGGAAGCAATTTGTCTGCTTCCAGTCCCCATATTAGAACTAATATATCATTTAATGGATGTATGTCAGATGAGCAATCTGAGGAGGTTAATAGGTCTAGTCTTTTTGTTTTAAGATCATCGATATCATTATGAACAGAAAGATGATTTTTATCTTCAAATGCGAAGGATATAGGTACACTATATCTAATATTTGCTTTATTTTCTGGATTAATAGGTACTGCTTTTTCTGTCTTAATTAGATTAGAATTAAGTGGACCTGGTGTTCAGTATATTGCAGATAATCAACTATATAATAGTATCATTACAGCTCATGCTATAATAATGATATTCTTTATGGTTATGCCTGCCTTAATTGGAGGTTTTGGTAACTTTTTATTACCATTGTTAGTTGGAGGTCCAGATATGGCATTCCCAAGACTAAATAATATTAGTTTTTGGTTATTACCACCTAGTTTATTATTATTTTTATTTGCTAGTGGTATAGAAAACGGTGCAGGTACAGGTTGAACTCTTAAAGGAATTAGGGAGTTATTTTATGGTGACATAAAAAAAAGTAAACTCTTCTCGATGCGTGAACCTCTTCTAGTAGTTACCGACTTATTTCGAAATATAGTTGGACTACACGTAGTACACTACTCATGTCTAGTTATAATTAACATTTTAAGTAGTACGTATGTAAAAATGTGTATATCATGGAGACAATGCGCCTGATTAGTAAATAAACGTTTATTTACCAGTCATCAGAGACTTAACGAAGAGCATCTTAATATAAAAAATTCAAATAAAGCTTCGTTTGAACAATGGTTAGTGGGTTTTACAGATGGTGATGGTAATTTCCATATTTCACAGCAAAAAGTAGGCTTAGCCACTAAATGAGGTCTAAGTTATAAATTAGCTCAATCTGCATATAATTTAAGGATTTTAAATTACATAAAAAAAGAGCTAGGAGTGGGTTCTATTACAAAAGATGGTACAAAGGCACAATACTTTATTAGAGATAGAAAAGTAATAGAAAGAGTTTTAATACCTATTTTTGATAAATACCCTCTTCTAACTACTAAATATTTTGATTATATTAAATTTAAAAAAGCATTACTAGTATTAAATAATAATGATCTAACTATACAAGAAAAAGATGTAGAACTTTTAGCTATTAAGAGTATGAAAGCTAATAAGGACTATATATCTCCTGCTTGAGATAATGCAAATATACCTTTAACTAATGTATATTCTCTTAACAACGTAATAACTAAGAATTGGTTGGTCGGATTTATCGAAGCAGAAGGTAGTTTTTATTTAACTAATAAAGACTCTAATAGAATAGTTCATGCTTTTGGTTTAACACAAAAATTAGATAAAATTGTCTTAGAAGGTATAGCTATTATGTTACACATTAAAAACCCAGTGCGGTTTAGAGAATTACATAATTACTACATCTTAGATACTACTAACTCCAGAGCAGTTGAAAATATAATATTTTTCTTTAAAAATACAATGAAAGGGGTAAAATCTTTAGAATATAGAATATGAGCCAGGTCTTATACTAAAAATAAAGGTGATTATACTAAATTATATAATATTAGAAATATGATAAGAAAACTACGAAAAAATTCGCAATAACCTCACTTCTGTAACGGAACAATAAAATAAAATAACTTTATTTTCTTTTCCATGCTAATTAAAAGATACGAAACACAGCTAAATTTATTAAGATGAAGGTATAGTCCGAACAGTAAAGAGATTTACTGCGTGCAACGATAGTTTTATTGTGTTATTTATATTTATTCAAATTGAGATAATATTAAAAATGAGGTTGCCAACATATTTGTTATCCTCCTTTAAGTGGAGTACAAAGTCACAGTGGACCTAGTGTCGACTTAGCTATATTTGGACTACACTTATCTGGTGTAAGTAGTTTATTAGGTGCTATAAACTTCATTACTACTATACTAAATATGAGAAGTCCTGGTATAAGACTACATAAGTTAGCTTTATTTGGATGAGCTGTACTAGTTACAGCTGTATTATTATTATTATCATTACCTGTATTAGCTGGTGCAATAACTATGGTGTTAACTGATAGAAATTTTAATACATCATTCTTTGAGGCAGCAGGTGGTGGTGACCCTATATTATACCAACATCTTTTCTGATTCTTCGGACATCCAGAGGTTGAATATGTTGGCCTCTTAACGTTGCTGTATGCTGGGACTACTTCCTTACAAAGTTTTAAATACTCCATCGATTACGACATAGTAAAAAAGTTAAAACAAAGAAGTAAATCAGCAGGTAACATTTCACTATTGTTCACCAACACAAGAAATGGAACCTCAGAGACTTTACGCAACGGAGTGGTAGTAAGTTTAGAACATATAAAAAATATATCAGAACATGTTCCTAAACATATTAAACCTCTTAATAACGACCAATTAGGTCATTATTTAGCAGGTTTAATAGATGGTGATGGTCACTTTAGTAAGGCTCAACAATTAGTTATAGTATTTAGCTTTCCAGATGCATTTCTTGCTTATTATCTAAAAGAAAAATTAGGTAATTGTAATGTAAGAAAAGTAAAAGATAAAAACGCATATCTTTTAATTGTGTCTAAAAAAGAAGGAATACTAAATGTGCTTAACTTAATAAATGGTAAATTAAGGTCAGAAAATAGATTTAACCAAGTAGTTAATAATATACTAAGTCATGATAGATATATAGGTATAAATATTGATTTTACTATGGACTTGTCAGATGATTTTGACAATCATTGGTTAGCAGGTTTCTCTGACGCGGATGCTAGCTTTCAAGTAAAATTTATTAACCGTAGCACAAGAAACAAGTCAGAAGTAAGGTTAAATTATCAAATTGATCAAAAAAATAGTATATTATTAATGAAAATAAAAAGGTTTATAGGTGGTAACATTGGGTATAGAAAAACTCAAGATACCTACTATTATGGTTCTACTAGTTTAGGTTCTGCCAAAAATGTTATAGAATATTTTAATAAATTTAATCTACAGTCTAGAAAACATGTAAGTTATTTAAGATGAAGAAAAGTCTATACATTGATACAAGATAGAGAACACTTAACAGATAAAGGGTTAAGAAAGATTTTAAGGATCAAGTCCTTAATTAACGATCACCAAGAAAATATTACCACTCAAGATAAAGTCCTAACAAGAATATAAAAGTTTTTGAGAATTACAAAAAACAGACATTAAAAATGGATGCTGTTTTATTAATCAAAATGTTTGTTACATATTAATTATACCAGGATTCGGTATAATAAGTACTACAATATCTGCTAGCTCTAATAAGAGCGTATTCGGATATTTAGGTATGGTATACGCCATGATGTCTATTGGTGTATTAGGGTTTGTTGTTTGAAGTCATCACATAAAATAAAATGAATGTAGGCTATTCATTTATGTGTGTAAGAGAGCCAAACTCCGGGTAAGCCCTAAAGCTCTAGTAACCAAAGGTATTTTGGAAACAAAATACCCGGCTTGATTAATGACTCAAGGTATGGTAATATCACTAGAGATAGACGAAAGAAAAATGGGTGATTGCGGATCTAAATCAGACATTAAATTGTAATATTGTGTCTGTAAAAGAGCAACGAGTAGATGGTTATCCAGGGACTATATATAAATATTGCCACTAAACTCCGGTGTAATAAATAGCACTAATTAAAGAAGAGGTATATTAAGTATATATAACTGTAAGGTGTACTCTAGTCACCGGGAAACCGGCTCTAGGAAGAAAAATTACATTTAAGTAATCCTAGATTAAAGTTACTACATTAGCCAGTCTGCAAACATTAATAGTTTTTTTTCTTGCTGTCGTGCTTCGTAAGAAGACACAGCACAAGAAAACCTAAGTAAAAAAGAGTAATATCTTTGAATTACATACTCCTTAGCTTTAAGTAAAAAAAGAGTAAGATCTTTGAGTTACGTACTCCTTAGAATTATATTTAATTTTAGGTGAAAATAGGTATAATGAAGTTTTTTTTATTAATAGGACAAAGATGTAGACGGTATACTGTCGGTCTAGACGTGGATAAACTTGTGTTCACGCAAAAAATCTTGCTATATGCTGGAAACTCTTATATAAGTAGTCCACTCGTATTAATTGCGCTCGGCACAATCTATTTATTTAAAAGACAATCAGCAGGAAACTTTAGGTTTAGTACAAAAGCTACGGCAGCCACTAAGAATACTTATACTAGTTATAAAAAATTACTTCCTATATCTGAACATGTGCTAGCTACGCACAAAAATAATTTAACTGACAATGAATTTGGCTATTTTTTAGCCGGATTAATAGAAGGAGATGGCTGATTTGGTTATAAACAATTACATATTATATTTGCAGAAGAAGATACTTCGCTGGCATATTATATAAAGAAACGTGTCGGCCATGGTAATGTTTATAAAATTAAAGACAAAAAAGCAGTAAGATATATTTGTAAAAATAAAACTGGTTTGTTTATTATTTTATCTTTAATAAATGGTAAGTTACTCAGTAGTTTAAAATATGACCAAATAATTAAACATAGTTATAGTGAACAATTTAATATTTCTATTTTGCCCCCTTTAAAAAAGCTAACTTTAGATAACTACTGATTAGCTGGTTTTACTCAAGCAGACGGTTGTTTTCATATTAGCGTTGTAAAAAGTAAAACACATAACACGGGCTATAGTGTAAGGCTAGAATATTCTATAAAACAAAATGATAAACTACCTTTAGAATTATTATATAAAGAACTGCAAATGGGTAATCTATCTCAATATCATAGAGGTATTTGGTGTTATAAGAGTACTGGGTTTAAAACAGCTTTTAGTCTTATAAATTATTTTGATAGGTATAAACTTTTTGCAGGTAAATATACTAGTTATCTTAAATTTAGAAAAGTCTATATTATGTTAACAGAAGGAAAACATTTAGAAAATAAAGGAGTAAAAAAAATTATAAGTATAGCAACTAAAGGGTCCTCAGAGACAAGCACGCAAGAGGTTTAATGTTTTTCGTATTTTAATTTAATACAGTAAAACATTAAATCAAGATACTGTCCAAATTTAAGCTTTTTGACAAGAGCATATTTCACAGCTGCTACATTAATTATTGCCGTACCTACGGGTATTAAAATATTCAGTTGATTAGCAACATGTTACGGTGGATCTTTACATTTAACACCTTCAATGTTATTTGCTTTAGGTTTCGTATTTATGTTCACAATTGGAGGATTAAGTGGAGTTGTTTTAGCGAACGCTTCTCTTGATATTGCTTTCCACGATACTTACTACGTAGTTGCTCATTTCCACTACGTACTAAGTATGGGTGCAGTATTCGCACTATATAGTGCATGATACTTCTGAATTCCTAAAATATTAGGATTAGATTATAACAGAATGTTAGGTAAAGTACATTTCTGAATATTATTTATTGGAGTTAATGTCACATTTTTTCCACAACATTTCCTTGGTTTACAAGGAATGCCTAGAAGAATAAGTGACTACCCCGATGCCTTTGCAGGGTGAAACTTAATAAGTAGTTTTGGAAGTATTATAAGTGTGGTGGCTACATGATTATTTTTATATATAGTTTATGTACAATTAGTTGAGGGTAAAGCTACAAGTAGATACCCTTGATTAACTCCACAATTTTATAGTGATAGCTTACAAACGCTATTAAACAGAAGTTATAATAGTTTAGAATGAGCTCTTTCGAGTCCACCTAAACCTCACGCTTTTGTAAGTTTACCTTTACAAAGTTTTTTAGCAGACGCTGTTTCAGAAGTGTTAGTAGCAGCTGTAACTTCTGCTTCAATTGTCCCTTGATTGGGAGGGGTAATAGAAGTTACAACTGTAATAGTTACAACAGTTATTGAGGTAGCTATATTATAGCAATGAAAGATGGAAGGA
>Ga0302280_1001118_pt1 | contig 22718 bp, 20 predicted proteins | sample III_Fen_E1_1_FD_198771 | JGI IMG/M metagenome (GOLD analysis project Ga0302280, IMG submission 198771) | Peat permafrost microbial communities from Stordalen Mire near Abisko, Sweden - III_Fen_E1_1 | ecosystem: Environmental > Terrestrial > Soil > Wetlands > Permafrost | place: Sweden: Abisko... | reverse complement strand
ATCAAATCGCCATTTGTATAAGCTGTTGGATTACCTTGATTACTTTATTCATCTGTATGAATGAATGATTAAATTGTTAAACAGTAAAAAAAATGATAACGAGAATATTGCTGAAAGGACACATCTGTGGGATATTTCACTTGATTTGACTATAATTAACTTTAATTATCCAATACAATATTTATAAACTTTTAGATATTATTTATTCTCCATACAATTATGAGTAAAAAAGTATATCACTGCTATTTTGTCAAAACAGTAATAAATTTTACACCAGTAATATCAAGAAATGCTGCTATAACTTACATACAATTTAAATATAACTAAACATAATCAGTTCACAGTAAATTCAAAATATTTCCGAAAGAATTCGAATCTTTATTTTAGAGGGTCGTTTCAATTCTATATCAGAGTATGCTTCAAACCCTTATTAATAATAATATATACCTGATGCAACATAAAGCTGAAAATGATTTTTCCTCATTCTATAATAAATTCAGAAATGTTCCCAAACAGGAAGTGGCGCAAGCTGTAAGGGAGAAGGATTTTAAAGAACTAATGCGACGTGGCCGTACCTCTCTCATTATCGACTGGTCAAAGATCCTATATGGTGCGCTTGGGGTGGCTTTCATCCTTAAAGGTATTAAACTTTTATATCGATAATGATAAGGTTTTGCCTTGATTTTTGTCCATTGATTGATTTATTAACTTGAAATTACATGTGTATGAATCGATAATGTTAATCAATTAATTTTAAATATTTCCAATTCACTGTCATTGCTATTACCTATCCACTGTAGGATGAATGAATATCGATGATTGGCTTGATATTCAAGGATCCTATAATAGTGAATATAATATGACTGTTGAATGCAGTTATAATTTAAATGAAATAAGCGATAACCAATCTGACAAAGTAGGAAAGTCTACGTTTGCAGGAACTACTAGCAGAACATAACATCGACGCGAAGACATCCTCTAAAACCCAGAAGTACTATCGTGAGATGCGGAAGATGCACCACTATTTCGACCAACATCCCTATAATCTATAGGATCTCATGCGCGCCTCGATACTAGTAGCTGAAAAATCACAAGTTGTCTATACTCTCAATGGACAAAGAATCAGAGGGTTAGGGTTATCTCTCAATGAAATGATTAAGGAGGGTGTGAGTATGAACAAAATGGTTGGAATTATTAAACTCTTCATGACTTATAATAAAATGATAGATGAAGAGCTGAGGGAAGACCTCGTGGAAGTAATCGAAGAAATTACGCTTGGAACCAACTTTATTGAAAAATTTGAAAGAGCCATCGCATACTTCGATTTTGAAGAATTTGTTAGTTAATCGTATGGCTACGGCAGACTTTTCACATCATTCAGCTGGCTATTCTTTCTGCGGTTACACAGCAGATTAGGTATTAAATCAGAGGTTGAGGGTGACTACTTACTGATCTCTGTGTTGTATTTGATGGTACGATATGCATTTGACTATATGAGACCTAAAAATACGCCAACAAGCGTTAATAGGTCGAACAGCAAGGTTCTTATCACTTCCATTCTTCAAAAATTATTTCAGATCTTTCTGATAGACGATCCCGTTAGTTTTAAGCGCATAACAGCCATGGTCGATCAACACTTCTAAGAACTGATAGAAACTCAAACTTTAAAGTGTCACGACTGTCAAAACTATGATTTTCTCAGTCCTACACTCATTGGAATCAACTATAAGAAAATTGATATGCTGTACCAGAGATAAAGAGATCCGGCATCTATTGATTATAGACTCTTTTTGTTGAATAGACAGTCAACACTCACTCCTACTAAGGATACAAGCGCTCTGAGCAGAGCTGGCACAAAAGAATCCAAAAAACGAGAGATCAAACCTCGTAGTTTTGCTAGTCACAAAATTCTAACCTTCGATATGGAGGAAGGGGGACAGTGCTCGGATAGTTCTAATCGCAACTATGATATAGTACTTATGAATTAAAGCAGAAACTACCAGCAAATGTTAAAGTGAGTCCGTCCTACATAAAAACTCCACTCATATGTGCGCAGCAGTAATCCCCTGGCAGTGTCCTTCAGCATTTTATTGCCCGTGAGATAAAGTTTAATCGCAATAAACTTTAAATATTATAGAACGAGCAGTAGATTTTGGAGTTGATCAGGTAAGTATTGTAGGGCTACATGCCCAACTCATCCAAACTAAAATAGCATGTCCTACTGGTATATAACTACTACCTTGTCGCCAGCACTCGTTTTTTCAATAATTAGGTTCACGATGAATGTGATTTTAATGGATTGCATTGCGCTTTCCTGCTGCATTCGATGCAACTCGTCATCTATTCAGGAATTCAATATTCTCATGATAGTTGCAATGAAATTAGGCTTATCCTGGAGTATATTAGGAGATATATCACCACCACTGGAGTAGATTTATGGATAGTCAATGATTTTTTGCAAAGAGATAATAGTCGACTACCTCCACAATTCAAGGAACTACTTAGTTCTATGCAAGCTATTATCGTAAACGAAGTGGTTTGGGAAGATGAAAAATTCATCAGTTAAATAGAATCTCTTTCGAATGATTCCTCAACAAGTATTCACAAAGGATAAATCTTAAGATTGCTTAATTTAATGCTGGCTCAGATTCGAACTCAAATAAGCCGACTATTACTTAGCTTCAATCTAGAAGAAAAGTAATAAATTGAGTCCAATATCTATAAGACAATAAAGTATATGATAGCCGTGGCTCCTCAAGCGATACTGGGCATGCACATTCATCAAATAATGCTTTCCTCAGTCTATTTAACTCTCCGCACTCGGTCAATCACTATTAAATTTAATGATATCATCAATCACTATCAGCAGATAAATGGCATTAAGAATGGAGAGTTCAAGATAATAATTAATTAAATTTCGATTGGAGAGGGGGAATAGGCTACCAATATTAATATCATCGAGTACTACAACAAATATTTTGTACCCTTTATCAAGCATCATCTCGAATCTATCAAATTCTTGTAAGACATGTGTTATTTAGATCCTTTGATAAAATGCCTGAACCTTTTAGGAGGAATATGCATGATATCAATCAAAATCAAAATATTAAAACCTTCGGTGGTTTGGGAAAGAGTGGATGGAAAGCCAAGACTCGGATGAGTAACAGGAAAACTTATACATAATAGTCCCAACCAGAAGAAAGCAGAATGAAGAAAAGCTATACTGAAAAGCATTCTGAAGAAAAAGAATTGAGAGAAGCGTTAAGAGAAGAAACAAACCAAGAGAGGAAGTCGACAACCATGCGTAGTCGACCCACAGGATCGTTACTGAATGTTCTAAAGACATAGAAAATGAAAAGCCCGCCTTATCAATGATGACTACATCAATAATATCAATCTATTAGTAGCAAAAGAGATCACATAATCAATTATAGATCCATTATAGATCTGAGTAATCTCTTCCTTCTGTTTTAACTAACGATAATGAATGTTTATCTTAATGCCTCTAATATTAGATATAATATAAATATATAAGAGAAAAGAAGATGATGACCATCTGTATTGTTATTGATCACTGATATAAAACCCACACGTCTGAGTCTACTATTTTAACTGATGTTGCTCCCCGATTATATTTCATTGCTAGTCTATAAATATCGATGAGAATGAACAAGATGTATGCGCCATGAATATATCCAATACAAAGGTTTTATTATTTACTTCTTTGCTTGATTCTACAACAAAATTTAGCTTTGTTCATCAGTATTTTAACAGATTATTGCTATTTTCACTAATCAAAACAATAAGGATCAAATAAAATAAGATGACTCTCATCCATAAATTTATAATCTGATAAAATGAAATTTATCGATTAAATTTGCGAAAAAATCGTTAGTCCCCCTAAAATGGGCTACTCTCCCTACGATCTCGGTACTGCAAATATAACTCAGGTAACACATGTAGTGTCTACGGAAAGAGGCAAGATTTCCAAATAATAAACAAAAAGTGCTAAAAAATTCAAGTCAGTTTTTATCAGAGTCACTCGCAGGTGAGCGAAAGTATTTGTATTGTTTATCTTCACAGTATGAACGGCTCTCGCCTTGAAAGTATAAATTAAATTATCTAGGCATGGCCTATGCGGAGGATATTTTAAGAATGGGCTATGCCTTCTGCAGCTTCGATTTTACAGGGTGTGGTAACTCATAAGGGAACACTATTTCCTTTGGAGCTAATGAGAAGTATGATGTCCTTGCAGTTGTTTAGGCCATAAAGTAGAAATTTAACGTTCACAAGGTGATACTTTGGGGAAGATCTATGGGATCGGCGTGCGCTATCAAGTATTGCGAGTTAATGAAAAATAACAACTGGACATAGTATCGCAGAGTCATTATAGGACTTATTCTTGATTCTTGTTTTCAATCATTTTCTCGGCTGGCAGTAGAAATTGGTCATAAGCATTCTGATTTTCCGGAGTTTATAATAAAAGCAGGCTACTACATTTTGAAGAATACTCTGTAGGAAAAGGGCTAATTTAAAGTAGAGGAGCTTTAGCTCGAGCCAATAGTGAGTAATTTAGATATACCTGTTCTTTTTTTAACATCTCCTGACGATATAACTGTCAGCTGTGACCATTCCTAGGCTTTGTTTACAAAATGCCCTCACCGCAAAAAAAAACTTAGGTACATTAAGGGACTCCATAATGAATGTCGGGACGCAGACTATTTAAAGGAAGTAAAGAGCTTCATCTAGTAAATTGTGCGAGAAGATAAGAATAATCTATTTACCTCACTTATTGAACTAAAAGCCAATAGATTTGAGCAGATTATTGAACAGCAAAGAAATTTTATTATGGAGGCCGATTAAAATCAAAGAGATTAAGGGGGATGCTACTGCTCGCTATTTCCACCTCCTCTTGCTCGATCAAATAGCTATGATGAGTTTTAGACAAGACGAAGATGCACTGAGCCTCCCATGAATAGAAAAAAGTTTAAAATAAGTAACAAAGTTCTGAGCCCACGTAGTTTGCGAATACAGAAAGATTTGGCCTATTCTTATAGGCACATATGATGAGGTGATTACTTCTTTTATTTGTAATATTTGTCAATACCTCATGGACATTATCTATGCATTCCTATTTACAATAAAAATTGCATTTCTAATCAATAATAATGTATTTGCGCTACGAATGAATGACAAATGGCAAAGGTTGAGTAAATAATCACAATCTCCCTTTTCTTTCTTTTCCCTTATCCTTTGCACCTTCCACTCTTTTATTTGGATAATTTCCATTTTGACCATAGTTACTTTTTATTTTGTTTTAGAATTCAATCAGCTTATCTATCTCCAGATGATTGTTCTTCTTAAAGTTTCGGAGACTATCTGTTTTTTTAAAAATACTCTGTTTTGGAAGAGGGTCCTACTTTTGGTGCTAAATTTTGCCGTAAAAAGTAATTAACTAGGGAATTTTACTCGCTTGTTTTCCGGTTGATTGACCAAATTTACTACCATAGAGAGTGATTGAACCATTTTGCATGGAAGACTAAACTTTTCTGTTATACGGACTCATTGACATCTGTTTTGGCCTAAAACGTACTTTCTCATTCGAAAAACGCTTAGGGTAAGCTGTCTAGTTCATGGAAATGGTACTAACCTTGGGTCTGAAAGTGAGGTGAGGTGCTTAGTTATTAAAAATGAGGGTTTTCTTGATGGGTTGCTTCTGATTTTCTTGAGTAAATTAATAATTTTAATGATTTCTAAATTAAACTGAATCTTCTGCACTCTATTAGTCGATTTCATTGATAAAATACTGACTTTTTTTGGGTCTAATGGATTCCAACGGTTGATTTGAACTACTTTAGAAAAGATTTTATTCCTTTGCATCTTCCATATCGCAGACCTATTGAGTACTGGCTAAATTGATTCTAGCCATATATTGCTACAGACTCATTCCTTTAATAAACCCTCGCTAATTCTCTTAATTGGATTCTCCTGTTACTTCTATTTCCATTGTTAGCAGTTTTATAAAGTTACTTAAAATAATAACTTATGAATTTAACTCATCACAACCTCATGGTGACTTTTCAGTAAGGAGTAAATATCTGTTGATACTTCAATCAGAAACAAAAGAATCAATAAATTCAATAAAAGAAAAGGCATTTTAAACATATATATAATCTTATGAAATGTTTTCAATTATCTCAATTAATTATTAGAATAAAGATAGTAATGAGAGCGCTTAATAAATTTCTCAGTTTGTTTCACCAGAAACAACGGATGAACCCACAATATTAAAATTTGAGCAAGTTGAAAAGGGTGATGTTTCTTGGAAGTGTTGGCTTTGTACTGTGTCTTAGTTTCTCTAAATTCGTATTCACCAATCTCATCTATTCCTTCGAGCCAACATAGGAAAACAAATTTCTAATAAAACTCAATCCATCTTTAGACAATGTAATTTCTTAGTTAGATAGGGTCAGTATAAACCTACCGCGTTTCTAATTTTCGGAATTTTGCAAAGATTATATGCCAAGTATCTTGAGTAAGAACCCTATTTAAAGATTAACTAAGAGTAATTTGAGGGTGAAATACTTCATTGGGTAGCTGTACATGATAAAGCTACTTTTAACAAAAGCTAAAAAAAGAAAAAGTAAATTCCAGTGGCAATAGTTATTGCTGGCTCAGAGGGAATTGATAATACAATCAAACATTGTTTAAACACTGCTTACAATTTGGGTTTTAGAACTGTTGCTATTGATCCGAAGGATCTTCATGACAAAGATAAAATCAATCAAATTGTGAATCATATTAAAGAAAGGCATCCTTCTTCCAAACTGTTTGGTATTGGGGTTTAGTATGGGGCCAATTTACTGATAAATTATGCCTCGGAACACCCTAAAACATTTGATGGGCTTGTATCAATTGGTAATCCCTTTGACCTTCTTAAAAGTGAAATCAATTTACAGAACTCTTGGATATGGAAAATTCTTTATTACAATATTTTGAATGCTAGAGTATAAAAGGCGAAAAAACAGAACTAAAAGCTAAAAAAAGAGAACATTTCTTCTCTCTTTTAATTGGATAAAAGTCTTTACAATATTGAAGATGAGAAGTTACTTGAATGGAAAATGAAGAACTCAAGCATTAATTCTATCAATAAACTGTAAGACACGACTCTTTTTCTACAATCAAAAGAGGATCCCTTCACTCAGTACAGATTAAATAATGAAGATTAATAGGTAACGATTAGCGATTTTAAAACGAGCATTGCATATATATTACGACTTAGAGAGGAGGGCACAATGAGTGGTTTTAAAACTTATGGATGAATAGGGTATATTGGTTGCTACTTAGTGGTTTATTAGTCCCATCAGTCACTTTCTAAAGCTTAATAACTAATAGACGATAACTAAACTTATAACGCGAATCAAATAAAAATAGCAGAACCCTTCTACTACATTGTGATTAAATACTTATCTTCTAAAAGTTAAAATTTCTATTGTTTTATCTTTATTTTTAATCGTCAAATATCACATCAAATGACAGCATAGGCCGTTACATATATCTTCAGAATAAAATAGCGTATTATTAATCATAATCTAGCGCTGTTTGGCCTTGTTCTTTCATCTTTCTTACCATAAGATAGCATCACATACTTGGCCCTGCTTATGTTGGCCTTGATTTTATCCATTTATTAATTTCTCTTTTATAGTTAAGAGAAATCAATGCATGAAGGTGTTTACAGAAGCCTCCTAAAAAATTTCTATCTTAATAAATTAATACTTTATTTCCTTTAGTTGTCTATTCAGATATTTTTCTGCAGGTACGACCATAATTCTGGTCCTTTAAACAAGTGTTTTGCAAATTAAACTGATTTTAATCTTGAGGACAAATCATTTTACGAAGCAAGTCTAAATTTTATGTCTAAATCTTAAGAGAAAGGTCTGAATCACACAATATTTACCCCTAGCTATCTGTTTAGGTTTGGGTTTTGTTTTGAGAAATTGGAACTCGAGAGGAGAAGAAAGGTCGACTTGAGGTTTTACCTTTCTAAGAGAGAGTCGATGCCTCCTATAATTGTCTTTCCTGATTTTTTGATCGACCAATCTGTTTGAGGAAATTATATTCCACATCGTTAATAACTATATAGCACTTAAAAATGTAGATTCAATCTTTTAAGCAAATTATAAATTGGAAAATAAGTTAATGAACAAAGCTTTCAACCAAAATATAGTCAAAAAGGCTAAAATTGTTCTTCATTAAAATTTCACTGATAAATGGATGAAAGCATAAAAACCGAAATCCTGTTATTAGTAGGCTAATCCCAATATAGTAAAACTTGTCGATGATTGATTAACTATAAAAAGATGCTTAATGATTAAATAGGCGAGGATCAATATATTTTTAGTTTTGTTCTTCTCCAGTGTCTTCTCTTGGCGTTATATCTGATCTTGTTATCAGTTTTGTATCTGAACCAGTTGGGGAGGGGTCTGTTTTGCCTCTGTTTTTTGGCCAGCCTGCGCTTCATCAGCAGCGTTTTAATAGCTCCCATTTGTGGATATAAATATTATAATTAATATATTCATCATTATTAATATATTCTAAGAATTACTCCCATTTTGACAATCAGTTATTATTCGCTTTATTTTATTTGCAAGTTTTGAAGCTGTTGGAAAAATATTGATCAGGAAATTATGAGTTTGGCCATGCAATTGTAAAATTCAGTGAGTGTGCAAATTTATTGAATATTTAATTCGGATGATTCAGCTTTAGGATTTCAATAATATTTTCTATTTATAATGTAAGCCTACGATCGCGAAGAAAAAGGATTGTTTACTTTCTATCTTTAGCAGGCTGATTACGAAGATATTTTAACAAGTCAAAAGGGTTTAGAAAAAGTCAAAGAAAATATGAAGAGAGAAGAAAGGGTAATTCCAAACCAAAATCATCTTGTTGATCATTAAATGAGTAAAATTTCACAGTAATCAAAGAGAAAAGCAAGCCATAACCATACAGCCGTAACTCACATTACCCACAAAGCAGAAGAGGACATCCCTTAAATTCAATAGACAAAACAAAATTCTGATAAAATTGTGGAACTGCTCTAAAAACACAAATACATTCACCATAATAAACCTCAAATAAAAGTGATTCTGAAACCCGAGGAGCGTATTGATAAAGTTACCTCTTCTTAATTAAAGGCTCATTTACTTTAACTAATGGTTAGTGATAAATCATCAGCAAAATAAATCAGTCCACTTGGAAAGGAAGAATCGAAAATGGCATAAAAAATGAAATAAACCGAAGTAAAGAATATAAGGATTCAAAAACCCAATCCTTTTAAGAAATTAGCACTGCTACCCACAAGTTTTGACAATCAGATATCCACAGTTTTTGAAGAAAAGGAGGCAAATATGCTCTATAATTCAAGATCTTTAGTTCATAAACAGAAAAAGCACGAGTATCAAAGACATCGTCATGAATCTAATTTGGAAATGGAAGATAAGGATCATAATTATACAAAGAATATTTTTCCAAAGATAGAGTTTAAATCAAATTCTGAAGTAATTAAAAAATTGAGTAGAGTCATCCAAAAGAACAGTAAGGTCGGACAGGGGCTGTCTGCAAGGTATAAAAATCCGATAAAAATGGAGTAAACATATCTAAAGCCTATTTAAACTGACAGGTATCGGTAGAAAAGAGATTATTTTTTGAATGTATAAGCCTTAAAAATGAATAGTCATGAGTATGAGAATTATAGCAGATATCCAGATTAAGCCCAATCTTGTATGCTGACCCATAATCAAGATGGAAAATCATAATTTCGAATGGAATTTAGCAAAGATAAGGCTTTTATGGATATTGTAAAGAAACTCAAATTCAAGTGATAGGAAGTGATAAACTATTGGAGATAGTGAATAAATGATTTATTTTCCATACAAATATATGATGTTTATCTCATACCAAAAAAGAAGGCATATTTTCGTTGCACTTGAAAGAAAGTATTATGATTTATTTCTATGTCAATTTTAAAATATTATATATTTTAACGATGCATTGCAATAACTAAAACTAATCATTGATGATGGATACCAAGTATTGCGAAGATATATCATTTTTCAAGGAGATAATCGCCATCATTGATGAATGCTCCAGTAACTTTAAGGTTATTTAGAACTGATGAAAGAGGATCGAATTTTTCTTAGGAACACCATAAAGGATTATATGAGGGAATTAAAGCAAAATAAGCATTTTAGTGAATATAAGATCGACCATATTAGAATGCTGGTTCAAATATTTGTCGACGCTGATCGAAAAAAGTCTCTGTCAAAAATGCAAAAAGGGGATAAACTGATGAATGTGTTGCAGACCCATCTGAGAAAATTCATAGATAATAATAAAAAATAAAAGCACAAAAAAGAGATAGAGAACTTTATCAATTGGAAGGACGTCAACATCAAAACTTCTAATGAATTTTACAAAGAAAATAATAAGAGTTCACGAAGTAAATAGAGAACCTATCCAATCCATATAGGAGGGATATAAATTAATAGGAATAATGGTACCATTTCCAATCATTTAGATGGTCATCGGAGATACCCGCAACTTAAACTGAAATAATTCAGTAAAAGCAAATAAAATTCTCCTGCCACCAAAGATGAACAATATTCTCAGTGTAGCTATCGTAAGAAATTATCTTTTTTAAAAAAGTAAAAGCCGAGAGATGAGTTTAAACCTTTTAAATAAATAAAATAAAATGAATTGATTTTAAAAAAACACTCGTAGTAGACTTTCAAAATGGAAATTTCAGCTATACCCCGATATAACGATTAGCGCTTAAAACACTCTAATAGTCTTAACAAGCAATTGATGAGTAGTAGAAGCAATAACAACTGCAAAATACAGAAACAATCCTCATGCAGATCTTCTCAAAATAAATAATTTAATAAATAAAAGCCTCATGGCATTGATAGTTCGAAAGATTTCAATAAACCCATTGATAAAGTACCAGAATAAAAAAACAAAAAATAACCTATTGAATCATTACTATCAATCAATTCTTCTCTTTAAAATTCCTTCAACCAAACTACTCGTTTCTCTAAAAATCCTCTTTTTTCCGAATAATATTCCAATAGATCAAATGAGGTATTGAATAATTCAACAAGTAGATATGAACTCTCCACTAAAAAGATTCAATAAATGTTTTAAAAAACCAGTAGCATCATTAATCAACTTGAAAACAAAAATACCAACTGTTCACCTATGATATACACCAATCCGATCAATCAAAGTCAAAGAAATTCTGAAAATATCTTTACCCCGCCTGAGTTCTTGGCTGAATGCAGAAACTATTTACTGAGTTCAAGCAAAAGGAATAGCATGATAATCTCTTTATAAAAAACTCCATAAAAAGAAAAAGACATCTCGAGAAAATTAACCTTTTCTAGTATTATAAACGAATCTGAATGGGACAATACCATAAAGACGTAAAGTTTTCAGCAAAGGAAACTATAATAGGCAATGTCTCTTCGCAACTCACTCAATGCCAATATTAAAAAACCATCCATATAGGTGTATGTTCAATTTCCAAATAGAACCATTCATAATGCTGAAGAATTATTGCTTTAAATATTTCATGATTCTCATAAAGTCTCTTTAAATCAGTCTCAATTGGAATAAATAATGACCAAATCTGCTATTTAATGCCAAAAAATTCTACAACAATACTGCGACCTATTGATATGCCAAGCGAATAACTTAGGTCCAAATAGAACTTTTGATTTTATTGCAATGGCTCGATATTTTTACACTTATTGCACAGTGTTTCAGAATTCTAAAGAATATTTTTCAATTTTCCTCAACTCTGTGCTGGACAATAAAAAGAAAGGGTTTATAAATTCGATGGACATTACATAATTTTTCAAAAGAATAGAATCATCAAAGATATAGGTCTAATCTTTGACGCTTATACGTATGAACATCCAAGAGTATATTAATTGATATTTAGAGCTTTTATGAAATGTTGCTAAATTTAAGGAGAAGCTGTAATGACAAAATGGAGCCTCTATTACTTATAATTGAGAAACGACATCAATCTTTAAGCTGTTAAGCAATTATCAAGCAAAATTCAAATTCATGGGCATCAGAAATGATCGAGTTAATGATATTTTGTAGTATATTAAAATATAACAAATTTGCATGAATATTTCTTCCAATCAAGCAGTCATCAACTTAATCAATACACTTAAGTATAAACCTTTGAAAATAATGGGGACATCAGCTGACCGTGCATCCATTCATTAATTAGCGATTGTAAACTTGTTAAATTGTTGATATCTTTCAATTTTATTATCGAAATATTATAAATCAGTTAAATATCACTAGAAATTGGTTTATCGTTCAGTTAGAGCCCGATCTTCACTATTGAGCCTTTTGGGCTGAGGAGGTTTTTTCACGACTTAAAACTTAGCTCTTTTCCTTTTTTGGCTCGTAATTGAATCCCGTTTTTATTACATTTTTGAATCTATTTTGACTTTTGATTATTCTGGAGAATGCATTGGAGTTTGATTACTTTAAAACAGTGTTCCTCCTGACTGTCTATATTTGATCTTGGAATCACTCTCAAATTCACCTATGGGTAAATTTTATTTATCAATGAGGGTTTACTTTGTCTGTTTCCTTGTTGAGTTGGATAATCTTATCTTTTTCCTCATCGGCTTGCTTGACAGTTCGTCAGTTAGGTCATTGTCACTCATCTTTTTTTGGTTTTTGCCAATCTCAGCCACCAAATTAAGCAATATATTTTTTAGTAAAATTCTTTGTTATTCGTTCTATTTGGAGATTTTATCATATTCCTCTAAAGGCTTACTGATTAGATTCTTTAATTTATCTATTTTTTATGCCTATTTTGCATTTTCGATTATATCATTGTATAGTCTCTCAAAAATTTCACTAAAGACGCTGGTTATTTCATGTGAAGGTTACACACGCTCAGGTGATATCATTATTTCTTGAAAGGGATTTTCCTCAAATGGTTATAGTATCTTAGGAATTGTAAAACAATGCCCACATTCGCTACAATGAGGTTAGGATTGAAAAATATTTCGAGATATCATCTTTTTAATTCCTTGTGCTCTTTCAGCATAGTTTAAAGTTGTTGTCGTTTCTTACAGTGTAAAAGGATGAGGACTAATGCAAGCAATCATAATGGTCTTCGCATTCCCCCCTAATGAATCTTTCAGCAATCTTGTAAGTTTGCTGTCACGATAAGGAATATGCCCATTCCCTGATTTCTTCTCATTTTAAACTAGAGCATTAATGCAATTTCCCAATGATAAAAGACTCCTATTGATGTTGGATCCTTAATTTTTCCTTTGATTGTTATCGAGATGTATCTTTTCTGACCCAGCCAAGTCAATTATAAACAATTTACTGTTAATCTTCTGTTTTTCTTTCACAATTTGTATCTCCATCTTCAATACTGCATGTGATCGAGAAGAGATTTGGTTGTATTGAGTGGCGGCTGAAGTTCTGCGAGTGGTTCCGGAACTAATTAAACTAACAATTTGCTCAACAGATTTGATAGATATTTCGCTTGCCTCCGTCAATTGGGTATTACCCTTTCCATCCTATCCAATAGATATTTGTTTTTTACCATCTTAAGAGAGCAAATCACGAATATTTTCATTATAGATTTACAAAAAACTAAATTTCAGTTCCACCTTTCCTTGCTGACTTTCAATCTATCTTTTACGAGATAGCAGATATTAAAATGTAAGGTGGCAAATTCCCTTTTATGTTTACTGCTTAGGATGACCGAATACTGAAAAGGTTTTGCCGGAGCCAGTAATTCCATAGGCTAATATCGTACAGTTATAGCCTTCCAATGCTCCGATAACGTTTTATTTGATAGAATGCTCGAATATTTCGAGATTAGATTGCCCTGCCTCAAACACTTATGAGAAGAAATAATCTTTCATTCTTTTTTCTGTGTTAGTATACTACTGATCGTAAACGGATATGCAATTTTTTTAAGTTTTTAGAACATCACTTGCCCTGACATTATGATACTTGGAGTAAAAAGATAGAGCTGCTGGAGAGAGTCGTCCTTTGTTGGTATTTTTCTTTCGCCCCTCCAAAAACTGTTAGTAGCTATCGATTTATTCAGTCTCCTTTCTCGCAAGGGGACGCACTCGCACAATGACTTTCATGTTATTCCTTTAACGTTGTTCTAATTGCATCAATAACGAATATATAATGATTAATAAAATTTATGAATATAATTCAAAAAAAGATTTAAATCTAAGCAAAAATCATTCGGAAATTAATGCTATTTGTGTGAGTTACTCGAATTAATTGAGTAATTAATATATTTAAAGTAGAGTTCTTAGATGGGGCAATCTTTCCTCTTCAATTTGTTACCAGATGATAATCTAATCATAGAATAGCCAAAATTAATTTGGTAATAAGTTATATTATGCTTGGAGGATTCAGTCAAGGAAAACAAATAATAAAACGTCGCGAAATGTAGCGCAATTTCGAAGGACTGCTTGAAAGAATCGGCAATGTTCGTGCCATTTCTACTGGAAGAACATAATAATAAAGACCCATGACCTTGAATCCCGGAAAACGGCACATGATGTTGTAGGACAAATATACCGAAATCGAACGAGAAAATAAATATCTGTTGTAGAAAATAGCCAATACATTCAACAAGCGTATGATGAGAAGATCAGCACAAACATAAAGGGAAAGTTTGAATAAGACTTTAAACACCCCTTTCCGGAAAAAAATAAACCAGGAAATCGAAGCATAAAACGCAAGGCTTTTGAAAAATCTTCAGGAGAAAAAATCAGACTATGAAACAGTAAAGCTAAAATAAGAGTGGAAAAAGAGGAAAGAAGTAATCAGAAATATCGCTAATTATCCCCTCATTATCAATGACGGCGGTCGCAGGTAGAAAAGGAAATTGACACCGAAAGCAATTTAGAATGCCAGTGGCAATATTAATCTGAATTAGTTGTCAGGAAAAATATAAATGGTAAGAATAAAAAATATCGACGGAGTCAATTTGATAATCACTGTAAAATTGGGAAAAAAGTACTTAAAGATATTCGGAGATCGTAAATTTGGAAAGAGTATAAAGATCATATAAATTCCGAGAAAGGAAGCTTTTTAGTTTATTTAGAAGGAGTGCGAGGGAAAACTATAAAGGGTATTCGATTGCGTGCACTTCGATAAAGAGAACAATATTCTTTATCTGTTGGGAAAGTAAGCGGAATCCAATTTTAAAAACATGATCAACATGAGGACTAACCATTTGCCTGAATCTATCAACGAGGATAAAGCTGAATAGGAAACAATTAATAATGATTGATATGAGCATTAGTGTCGTTGATCTTGGTGATTATTAGGATTTTATGGCTCAACTTGGACCCATGTTTAAAGCATTAGCTTAATTATTATTTTTGAATAATTAATCAATTATATTTTAATAAATATACCACAAATGCAGATTTGGGTCAATCAAATCGATGGAACCTGCACTCAGGCCTTTGTACCTGCCGAATGCTCTTTTGAAGACTTTATGGCTCAATACGGTTTGACGAATGCTCGCCTCGTCTGCCAGGGCAATAATCTGAATGGTATCAATTTCGGAGATCTTCTCTTCGAGAATGCTAATGTCTACGTGACAGGTGATTTGGATGGTGGCAAAAAGAAGAAGAAGAAGAAAGTATTCACTACTAAAAAGAAAAACAAACACATTCACAAGAGAGTAAAACTTGCTGTTTACTCCCTTTATTCAGTGGATGGCAAGGGTGCAGTCACTCAACAGAGAAAGACATGCCCTTCCTGTGGGCCCGGAACTTTCATGGCTCAACACTGGGACAGATATTACTGTGGTTTTTGCCACACTACCATCAAGATGGACGCTTAAACCATCAAGAAGAACGAAGAGATCATGAAAAAGAAGAAAGCTGCTTTGGAAGCCGAGAAAAAGGCTAAAGAAAAAGAGGCTGCAGACAAAGCACCAGCTGGAAAAGGCAAGAAAGACGCTAAAAAAGCAGCCGCCAAGAAAAAATGATGTTTCTAAAAATATATCAGATAATTTTTCATATTTTGATTTAGTTTTAAAGATTAAAAATTACAAGTTAAATATACATTGTTTGTCAAAAGAATTTAAATAAATTTTAAAGACATCTTGATATATTAAATTATCAAGGAAGATATTTTTTTATCCGAAAATGTATAATATTACTTGCATTTCGAGTCGCTGGGATATTGATAAAATATAGTCATTTTAAGAATTGATGAGTTTGTTTGAACCTTAGTTATTTTATGGATTGTAGCATTGTATTTCAATTTATTTATCTCTACAAATATTTATAATTTTTATTTCGATCCTTTAAACAATGAGTAATGTATCTGATGGGAAAGACATGAAGAAATAATTTCCTTAGACAAGAGACTCAGAAAATATTAAAGAATAGCTGAATCTTCTCAGTTATCCTTTGGCACAAAATTCAAATCAAGATACATCATATGAGGTAGAGTTAGTTTAAATTGATGATGAAGTTAATCATAAAAAGTTATCATATTTCGAAGAGTTAATAATGCCAACACCTGATCCATCAAGTAACGATAACTCTACCCAAAATGAGTTATAAAATAATTCTGATGATTTAAAAAAATATAGGTAGTTACAATAAGATTAGTAGGTTAAAGAATTATTTTAACAATTTAAAAAATAAAATGGACAAAATTAATAAAATGGATAAAATGGATAAAACGGATAAAACGGATAAAATGGGTCAAATGGATAAAATATATATGGGGGAAAAAGTGGAAGACCTAAAAGCAAAAAGATTCTCACAAATAAACTTGAAAAATTTATGCGGATCATTAAATCAAAGATGATTGGTCTCATCAAGTCAATTCTTCAAAACAATGATCGTAGGGACCTAATTTTGAAATTAGAATTAATTGAAAAAACAAAAATAGGGAGGAGCTTTGAAGATAAGTGGTTTGTCAATCTCATCAAAGATGCCTAGTTTGCGCCCTTTATTCGTGAATGCCTTACAAAAGAATGCTATTAAAGCATGATCGGTTCAATGAAGAGCAATTAAATTCACAAAAAAGCCTATATTAACCACCGTATCCCCTTAATTCTTCTTTGGCTGGACAAGAAGAATAATAAGGCCTTTCGAGATTGGTATCACCTTTGCTATCTGGATCCAATAAATCGATCATGATCCATAAATCCATTAAATTCTCATTACAATTATTTAAATTAAATCGATGCATTTAAGTATGAGAGAATAATATTAAAAGTTAATATCACGTGGGGAAGGAAATTGTTTGTATTTTCTAAATGGTCCTCATGCTGCTTATTACTATGATTAACACGTAAATCAAAAACAAAAAAGTCATTGTGAGGAAGATGTAGAATTGAAAAATATTCCCACCACCGATACATTTGGAAGTCCATGGACAATGATGGTCATAATGAGAAACACAGACCTAACAGTCACTGCAGTGTTTAGCATGGCGTGGAACCACCATTTGACAGTAGTGACATTATTTTGTTTCAGATAGCGGTAAATTTTAAGAAGATTCTGTTACTATTCCTGGATTGCTTAAAGCCACAATTAGATAAGAAATACATTGTCCTATGCAAACAATTTGGGTTCCATTTTCAAGTGCGCAGTTATCTGCAGTAGAGTTGACGAAAGAAATAGTAAGACCAGATATGAGGCAAAACGTCAGAAATGTAATTAAAAAGCAGCAATCTACCTAATGAATAAAGTTACAGTTGGGCCCAATGCTGATGAGTACAAAGCCATCGTAGATAATCTTCATTTTGCCGTATGGATGTTTTTTATAGTTGTCAGTATCAGCAAGGTCATCCTAATCAAATAAGTTTTCGATCTTTATATTTGGTGACATACCTTATTGTTTTGGTGTAGTGCCTTAATAAAATGATTTTTACTGTTTTTATCATGAGGACCGATTATAAACTGTTGAATAAAATAATTTATAAATTTAATTTCAATAAAAGGAAATGCATTTTAATTCAGCCTTATTTATTCGTGAATGGTTGAGCAGCATGACTTTATTTATTTTGGAGTCAGGTTGGATAAACAATAAAATGTTAGAATAATAGTCATTGCATCCAATATAGTAATAGTTTTAATATCTAAAATAGCTATGAATATTTCAGGATGGTACAATGAGAATCATGCCTTATTGACAAGATTTTAAGCCTCGACATTAACTTCATGAGTTTGCTTTCCTCTTCTGCCCTGCACCTTGGCGGTTGCCTTGGTAAGAATTCTTTTCTCAGGATCATGCATTTCATTCAGTTTATGATAGTCGATGTTTGGTCTTTGAATCACTTTAATCTTTCTGACTTTCACGTTCTTGACGGGGTAAATAGGGGATACCTCCTTAGTGATCTTCTTCTCAATCACCTCACTTGTAAACAAGTTCAGAATTTGAGTAGCAGTGGCTTTTGAAACCTCCTTGGCAATAATGTCGTTGATTCTCTTGCGAATAATCTTTTGCTGAGAAGTCAAGGCATAGTTTGTCTTTCTTTTCTGGTTGGTAGATTCACGAGTGAAAGCGATGACAAACACTCTTAGGACATACCCATCGACTGACTTGACATCTTGCACAGCTTCAATAAGTGTTTTTCTCTTCTTGATTAATGAGCAAAGCTCATCACGAGTAATATCAACACCATAGAAGCTAGTCAATGCTTGTCTGCCTTCAGTTTGGTCAACAATGAGTTTGATCTTCCTCCAGTGGAAGCTGTCTTGGTTGGGAGCAAGATCAGCTTGCATGGAAGAAACAACTCTTCCCTTGATGCTATCCTCTACTTTTTCTAAGATAATTGTTGAAGATACTTAAGCCTTGAGTTCTGTTGGCACAGGTGAAGCCAAACGATTCGGATTGGAAAGGTGCTGGTGCTTTAAGCTCAAACCACTCCTTTCTGGAGAGGGAGTCGACAACTTTCTTCTTCTGTCCCTTTTTACCGTAATTCTTCTTGCTTTTTCCTTGAGCCATTGATTAAATATTAAAATATTTTATCAATTAAATATTAAATATCTTTCGAAACCATTTTTAACAGTCAAATTTATTGTCACATTATTCAAATCCCACAAGATCATTTCTTGTCTGTTTTCAGGATGGCAAGACGGTAATCGGAATTTAATTTTTCGTCCATCGACTGGAATTTCTGAATTGCCATTGCCTCGAATCGACTCGAACGACTTTCGAGGATACTTATCTTGAACTTGACTTCGCTGAGCTCTTTCTCGTTCTTTTATTATTGTTTCTTTTGGTACTGCTATTCAAGCATCTTCAGTTCATTCTGCTGCTTTTGGAGACGCTATTGGATGATCTTAGCTCGCGCGATGATTCTCTATTTCATTTTTTTCATCACATCGGTCTTTATATCCACTGCCAAATCATAAGAGCCAATGGGTTAGGTCGGATTTAGATTGCGCTTTTCAAGGAAAGGCTTCAAGTAATCATTGGCATCGTCCTCATTGATCTCTTCTTAAACTTTATTCCGATTTTCCTTGAACTTTTCTCTTGCTTTGTCGTATAGAGTCTTATCAATGGTGAGTATTCCGTGGCGCATTTGTTTATATTCTTATGAAATAGTGCCCTCTTAATTTCTAATTAATTGATAGCACTCCTTTTCTTTTGAAAGAAGGTTCTGGTGCTCTTGCTGGATGAGAGAATCATCTTTTTTTTCGCTAGCATCAATTTTGCCATAGCCTAGTATCTTGTCTCTTGCATATTCCTTTTTAATAGGCTAGATTTCACCTTCATCCATGTGATAATAAACTATAACTTTTTCCTTTTCAAAATCAACTGTCATCTTAGCAATTTGATCTTTGGCTGGCAATAGCTTGGTCTTCTCCCATTGCTGAGTCATTTTAAGAATTCGAACTTTTCCGACATGATTATCATCATAAAAATAATTTTTCGCAGTATTCACACTCTCAGGTTTGTCCTTCACATATGTTACAGTTCGACTTATTACCTTCTCATCCTTATTCTCATAAACCTAAGTTGTTTTCTATCCTATCTTTTCAATACGCTTTATTAGTCCATCATGATTACGATTGGGATAGTAGCTGATTATACGCATTCGCCGATCTACTTCAGTTACCTGCTTCCAGTGCGGCATTTTTCCTGGACCATAATACTCAACTGTTTTGAATTCATAAGGATATCGATATTTACGTTCTAATTTATCACTCCTGTGCTTGTAGAAGTATCCAATTTCTTTGATTCTTAGTTTCTTATAGTCCTGAATAAAACTATCGGTACATCAAATATGGAATATTTTAATACTAAACCATCGGGTTGACTATAATCTGCAAACTTCTAAACCTTTGACTTAATGTAAAAGGTAGTTGATTCGCCAAGAGGAGTACCCATAATGAATCGATCTTTTTCGATATAAATTTTGGGACTCCAAGGTGGTGGCATGTCCAATGTTTGGGCTAGGTATTTCAACTTTTCCTCCTCATCGGATACTTTGACTATCTGTATTACTAAATAAATACCCCTTGCTATTCAATGTCATGAGCTTCCTCCTCACCCGTATTCCTAAACAACTCATCATGAAGCATCACATACTACCAAGTAATGGTTTCATAAAGTTAGAATTTGATCTAGTCCACCTTATGGCGAGGCTGCATGTGGATGAAAAAATTCGTATGATTGAAGATAGCATCGACCAATAAGTAAGGACTGTTTTTTATGTCGTATATTTTACCAGTTGAGGGCTCAATAAATAGATCCTGAGTCACATTGCGCTTGCCCTTCTTGAGTAATACCCAACAATGCACCCGTTTTCCCAGATATAGGTCAGGAGTAAGTTAATCGGCCTCATCATCATCAATGGTAAGAGCCTTGGTGGCAAGTTCCTCCTTCATACGTTTCTCATTTTCAATAACACTCTGATCAAAAGTACTCTGATTAACGCGTTTCAGAAAAATGGCTTCATCTAAAACAAACTCCTCTTTTATGTCTTGATTTTAGTCTGGCTGTCTCAAATTTGGCAGAAAATCACACTCCATCAAAGCTTCATTCTTACTTGTGATCTCTTTGGGAGCAATGCCATAGACACAGTAAGCGTCATACCCCACTCCGATGAGTAGAGATGCCAACAAAATCGACATATCGAAGCAGTCTCCTTTTTGCCATCTCGCAACGTTGGCTGGACTAGGAATGCATTTTGGAAACTAATCAGGAGGGTCCAACTCCTCATACTGTATGAATTTGCTCAGTCTTTCCGCGCACTCCTCATAATTATAAAGTTAAAGAAAACCAAGTTTGGTGGGACGAATGGTCGTGCAGATGAACTTGTATACATCGCACTCATTTTTAGGGTAGAGGAACAGTTATCGATTTTAGCCTATATGCTGCTGAAACTGTTTTTTGAATTGAATGACATGTTCGAGAACGAGTTAATCTTTGGGAGTATTTTCTCTATAGGGCACTGGAGGATTTTCCTTGTCTTTGAACTCTCTGCATCTTTTGAGTTTCTCATTGATGACCTTCTTCCTTCTTTGGAAGAATTCAAGAAGCTGGTTGTCAATCTCAGCCTACATTTAAATATCAATAAATATCTTATCACATCATACAAATATTCAGATTCGTCAGTTACATTCTAATTTTGATTTATCGCAGTTAAATTCATCAGTGAGATCAGTAATAATTTGGAGGATTTAGTGAAAAGCTATCATTGCTGCAGCAGCTCTGACAGCTATTTGTAATCAGTAAAGTCGAATTGCCATTTAGAGATTAGGTTTTATTTTATTTTGCCACTGTAGATCTTTAGACGAAACAGTTCGTCCCAAAAAGGACTTTTTATTCGTTTTTATAATTGTAGTCGGACGTAAAATCGAGGGAAATTTCTCTTTTTTTCATCGTAATTACGAATAAAATCAAGGATACTTGGCGTGTTCGCTGCCTTATCCATAGCTGTTAGTCCATAGTTATTTTTTAAAGAAAGATCGCTTCCATTTCGTAGTAATGAGTGAATAGCCTCATGATTTTGGTTGGTTACTGCTAACATTAGAGGAGTATTTCCCCAGCGATCCTGAAGGTTAATGTTTGCCCCACGAATTAGTAGCAACTCTATCAAGGGATAATGATTGTTTATGGCCGCGATTTGAAGAGGAGAGTAACCATATTTTGGATCGATCTGAGAGTCAGGAGGAAATCCTTTATCGAGAAGAGTCACGATTTATTCTAGGTTATTTGTAGTGATGGCTTTCAGCATACGATAAGGATGAGAATGTAAGTGAACAACAGGAAAAAAACTGTGCCATGCGACTGGATAATAGAATAGACTGGGATGACTGCAGAAGAATGGGCTGGCAGCATATTTCGGGAAATGAGGCAGTTTTTCGACTAGACTGAAGGGGATCCATTGAAACAATCCAAATACCCCGTCAGTCCTCTTCAATTGGAAACTGGTGTATTAATTTTGAAGCATAATATATATGAATGTGAATCTTTTTCACCATTTAAAGGGAATGCTGATTGCTAATTTACTTGTGCTATAAAATAGATCTGTGAACATGCATATCAAAAATCTGGATAGATAATATGCCAAAATTTCAATTTCAATCATCAATAACTACAGTGAGTTGAAAAACAATTAAACAATTTATTAAGGTTTCCAATATGATAAACTA
>Ga0302280_1001106_pt1 | contig 22900 bp, 20 predicted proteins | sample III_Fen_E1_1_FD_198771 | JGI IMG/M metagenome (GOLD analysis project Ga0302280, IMG submission 198771) | Peat permafrost microbial communities from Stordalen Mire near Abisko, Sweden - III_Fen_E1_1 | ecosystem: Environmental > Terrestrial > Soil > Wetlands > Permafrost | place: Sweden: Abisko... | reverse complement strand
TAATTGCCTCCGATATCTGATGGCACGTTACCGAGTTTTGGATCGAGGGTAGGCACCTCTGAAGCAGTACGGGTAGGGTAAAGTGAATACGGGTCCACCAATACATTTTCATTTGCCTCATACCTGTCGACGCGGAGGCCTATACGGCAAATCAGATCTTTGAACTCAAATTTATCTTCTACAAAGCCTGCCACATAAGTTGGCGCGAAGGGCGCTATTAAGCGCTGGCTATTGTTCAGGAAGTCATTAAAGGTTACTTTACCGGTGGTTTTATTTCCAAGATAATCGTAACCATAATAGGACACGATTGAATTTCCGCTATTCAGCAGGTCATCGGCCGAGAACCAGTTCAGGCTAAAATCCTTCGGAGAATATTGGTCAACGGTATATGGATAAGGGCCACTGCCTATTGGCTGACCTTTTGCATCCACTACATGGTTAGCGATCAGGAATTTTTCAAAATTTTTAGCAAAGGTGGATGGTGAATCTGATATAGCCAGCGGATATTTCACCACATTGGTAAAATTGCCAAGGGAGTCATATACCGGCATTGGTTTGGTAGGGTCCACCGTACCCGGTACAGCCAGATCTTCAAGCTGCCTCATAAGTGTCCAAAGGCCACCTGCATCGATCTGATAATAGCGTTCTACATATTGCGTATATTGAATCCCAAATGTAATATCGTGTTTTTTAATGCTTGCCCCACCGGTAAGGGAAATGTTATACTGGTTATCCTGCGATTTGGTATAATACTGATAGCCTTCACCCACGTCATTCCAGAGAGAGTATACAATAGCAGGGTTTAAACCGCTTAGATTGCCGTTGATCAACGCCCCTTCATTTGCAAGGTCGCTAAGCCCGCTAACACCGATGCGTGAGCCTACTCTGTTATTATTTGCTTTATAGAATTCTTCTGTATAGTTAGTAAGAGTAGAATTTGCTGTTCCCGGGTTAAAAGTTATCAATGTATCCACGTAAGACACAAGGTTTTTAGTGAGGATTCTTTTACCATTAATAGTATCATAGCCCTGAGCATAAAACGGCTGCCTGTATTCTTTAAACTGGCCAACATATGAATAATTGAAAAAATTGGTTTTCAGGTTCGGGTCCTGGGTAATCTCATTGGCGCTGGTATAGTCGAAGTGCACAGTATAATAAGCGTTTTTAACGGCAGAATTTGGCGCAGAATTAAATGTTTGCCTGTAGTTGGCATATGCGCTGTATGTATTAATAATTACTTCAGGGTTGCCTTGTGGGTCAAACATTTCATTATATTGGCTATACGAATTATAATCATTATGCTGAACACCACCACCAAATGAAAAATTAATATTTGGCGACGGCTGGAAATTAAGTTTTCCTGTAAAGTTATATTGCATGGCCTGTACATTCGGGTTTACTTTACTGGTTTGCATATCACTGGAGTTAATAAAATCAGCCGCAGGAATAAAATCAACTAAGTTAGTGGTGGGATTTTGTACCAGCGGATTCGCATTTAAGCTATTAAGCACTGAAGGTTTCACAACATATATAGGTACGGCAGACGGGTTGGGGTCTAATTCATGCAAGTAATTGCCTGAAACAAAAAACCCAAGTATTGGCTTTGCACTATCGGTACCTTTATATTTTGTTATCAGTGGGCCAGAGAGGTTACCATCTATATTATTATAGCCATAAGGATCAAGAAACTCCGAACTAAGGGCATCTATCCCCCCGGAAAAGGTTTTAGAAGGCCCTTTGGTAGTGATACTTACTACACCACCTGTAGCATCACCGTATTCTGCAGGTATACCACCCGTAAGCACTGATAATTGCTCAATAGAACTTTGAGGAACATTGTATTGGGAACCCACAACCCGCACACCGTCTACAAAATAGATTGTGCCATCGGTCCGGTCGCCTTTTATGTTGAGGCCACCGCTTATATTGGATACACCGGCTGAGGTAGCTGCCATAGCGTTTATACTATGATATGCCACGTGGCTGATATCTTCTGAAGTCATAGTACCACCAGTTGTTGTGTTATCGGCCTCGAAAAGCTTTTTCTTAAATTCAATAACTTCAACTTCCTGAAGTGTGCCGGAAGTCATCTGCACATTTACTTTAGTAGTTAAATTCACACTAACCCCAATTCCTTTAATTTCTACCTCATTATAACCGACATATGTAACCTTTATAGAATAATTATTACTGGCTTCAAGGTTTTTAAATTCATAATTGCCATCCGCATCCGTTGGCGTGGCTGCTTTTTTAATGCCGTTATCGTAAAGTTCTACAGTGGCAAAGCCCAATGTTTCCTTGGTTTTGGCATCTGAAACCACCCCGTTTATAGCGCCTGCCTGGTTCTGGGAATAAGCCAGCGGGGAAAAAAGGGAAAATAGTAATGATAAAATAATCAGCTTGCTCTTCATTGATTTAGTTTTAGCTAATGATTGCCTTGGTTTTAAAAAATTTCATATAACAAAATCATCAATTCTCCGTTATCATTAAGTTTAGGTTAATTGATTTTACAAATCTATATACATTACCTATATATTGCAAGGACATTTTTTTGTCCCTATCAGGCTTTTTGCCTTCTAATAGCACGGGCGCCGATGTACAAATATCTGACAGCAACGTTTTTAAATGCATATACGCATCCGTTTTTATCGTTATTTTTATCTTAAAAAAAGTTAAACTTTTATTTTTCAATGTCAAAGAACCGGGCTTAAAACGCCCGAAAAACAGCCCCTCATCATCATAGAACAGCCTTTCGGGCGCCTGGCCTCTTTTATTGAAGAAGAAAAGTAAATGTTCCTTTATCATTGTTTTAATTTAATGCCTATCCTGTTTTTAAAAAGCTTAATCAAATTTATCCTTACTTATCAATATAAAAAAAGATGATTTGGCATGCTTATCGAAGGAAAGCAGAAGTCAACCAGCTCAAAACTAAAAAAATGTTAAAATATATATTACTGATAACAAATGTGTTAACTATTAAAATATATGATTACAAAAAAAGGAAGGTATCGAAAAAAGGGAGTTGAAAGTAAATGCAGAAAGAATAGTCAGGATTCATCTCTAGGCTGATGGACTTTTATTAATTACACCGAGCGAATGCCTTACGCCATTGAACTGCTGAATAATATGCTTACTATTGTCTTAAGGGACTTTCTTTAAAGCTCATCTTCATTGAAGAAATACTCGTCATGAGTAGGATAGTCGGGCCATATTTCTTCAATAGATTCATAAGGCTCGCCGTCATCTTCAAGTTCCTGGAGGTTCTCGATCACTTCCAAGGGGGCGCCAGAGCGGATAGCATAGTCTATAAGTTCATCTTTGGTGGCAGGCCAGGGGGCGTCATCAAGGTAAGAGGCAAGCTCAAGCGTCCAATACATCGTTTTACTGTTTTTTAAATTTTGCGCGAATATAGCATTTGGTTTTGAATTAACAAACCTTTTAAAAAAAATATAAATATTTGCGAGAAGGACAGGATTTTAACCGGAATTTATTTTAAGAACGTAAATTTGATTTGTCATTAAATTTGAAAACTGAATTTGATCTCTCAAAAAAATACATTGAAATTAAGTCAAGTTTCTGCCCTCCTTGTTTTTTGCGTTACGGCTATACTTTTTATTGTTTTTACCAATGTCAGCGAAGCGGGTTTTAATGACGGCGACAGTATTTCCCATTATTTGATCTCCCGGTTTTCTATCACCCATCCATATTTGTTTTTGGACCACTGGGGCAAGCCATTTTTCACATTATTCAGTGCACCGTTTTCACAGGCGGGTTTCATTGGGATACAGTTTTTTAATATTCTATGCGCCACCCTGGCTGCACTTTTTACTTATTTATCTGCAATAAAATTAAAAATACCCTTTCCGGCTTTTGCCATTTTATTCCTCATTTTTACCCCTGTTTATTTTACAGTTATACCTACTGGTCTTACTGAAGTGTTTTTCAGCTTAGTTATTATAGTATCATTCTATCTTTTTTTATGCGGACGCTATATACCGGCAGCGCTGCTTGTTTCCTTTTTGCCTTTTTGCCGAACTGAGGGTTTTTTTATGTTACCTATATTTTTTGCTGGATTAGTTTTGCTGAAACAATACAGGGCTATACCCCTGCTAGGCGCCGGGACATTGTTATACAGTATTATTGGTTACCTGTATCATTATCACGACATTTTATGGATAATCCATGAAAACCCGTATGGCACAGTAAATATTTATGGCCATGGCGGGCTTTTTCATTTTATTAGCAACAACGATACTATTTTCGGGCCGGTTTTGGGCTGCGCTTTTCTTATCGGGCTTGTTTTTACTGTTTATGGTTTTTTCTCAAAAAACGCCCGGCCTGACAAAACCAGTTTAGCCGCGAATATTATTCTGTACGGTTGCTTTATCGTGTTTTTTATTGCCCATTCAGTATTTTGGTGGAAAGGGCTTTTCGGGTCGCTTGGGCTAAACCGGGTAATGGCAGGCATCGCCCCTTTTATAGTTCTTTGTAGTGGACAAGGGTTGTTTTATTTGAAGTGGATACTGAAAATTAAAAACGAGAAATACTTTTTGATCTTTGTTGTAATACTGGCGGGTTTAGTGGTGCTAACAACCAAAAACGCAATGCGGCTCCCGCAAAAAATAGATAAAAACCTTGACTATATCAGGCAGGCAGGCGTTTTTATACAAAAAGAAAATACCACGGGGCAAAAGATATATTATACTAACCGCTTCTTAGTTTTCAGCATGGATGCCGACCCCTTTGAGAATAAATGCATGGTGGAACTGAACGAAGTGAATGTGAAAGACTTACCATCTAGATCATTTATACTTTGGGAAACAGACTTTGGGCCAAACGAATGCAATGTAGCACAAACCCTGCTGCAAAACACTTCAAAATACGTTTTTCTTAAAAAATTTTCTCCTCCAACCGAAGCTAATGATGATAAAACAAGAAGGCATTTCGAGGCCGATGTGTATGTGAAAAAATGACAAGCTTTGACCCGCGAAGCATCGCGGCAAATATTTTTAGTTGTTTACTTTTAATATGTTAATCTAAGCTTCGCTCATTTTAGAAACAAATACAAATTCAGGCGTTTATCCGGAAGAAATAGTATAGTCAGGTTCGATTTTAAAAGTTATCTGCGATTATATTTGGGAATGTGAAAAAAAGGTCGTATATTGTGAATATGAAAAAAGATTTCGTGGTTTATTTACCGTCCTCTCAACCTGCTTCTGAAAAAGTAGTGGAAATAGTTATGAAAGGTTGATTACTGATTGGATAGAGAAAAATCAACTTTTATATTTGATTAAAAAAACATGTGCCGTTTTATAGCCTACACAGGAGCCCCGATAAGAATGGACGACCTGATCATTAAGCCTAAAAACTCATTGATCCACCAAAGCGTACACGCCCATCAAAGCGATGAACCGCTTAATGGCGATGGCTTTGGTATAGGCTGGTATATGCCGGACCTTGACCCGTATCCGGGCCTGTTTGTGTCTGTGCGCCCGGCCTGGAACGAGCAAAACCTGCAATACATGGCCCCAAAAATAAAATCGGACTGCATTTTCGCCCATGTGCGCGCTGCCAGTCAGGGCAATGTAAATGAGTTTAACTGCCACCCATTTCACCATGACAAGTACCTTTTTATGCACAATGGCGATATAGAGGATTTTGGCAAAATACGACGCTATTTGCTTGATGGTTTGTCTGATGAAGCTTTCAATTCCATTGAAGGAGAAACTGATACTGAGCATCTTTTCGCCGTATTCTTAGACGAAGTGAAGAAAACCAATAAGCCAAACCTAAGCCCGGAAGAAATGACAAACGCGCTGGAGAAGGCCATCCACTATGTGCAAGGGCTTAAAAAACAATATAATGCCAGCCCGGACAGCTATATAAATGCAGCTGTAACTGACGGGGACGTAATGGTTGCTATCCGGTATGTTTCAAGCCCTGACCTACAGGCTTCCAGTTTGTATTATTCTGAGGGCGCCGCGTATGAATGTGCCGGTAATATGTGCAGGATGCGCACGGATAAGGATGAACTTGCAGTACTTGTAGTTTCCGAGCCGCTGACAAGCACGCATGAATGGAAGGAAATCCCGGTAAATCATATTTTGATGGTTGACAGGAATCTAAAACCAAGCCTGAAAGTGGTAGAAAGTATAGTTGAATAAAAGACTAAAATGAGGGTATTTTTAACTAAAAACACACAAAATTTGCCACTTGGGGCCTTACTAACAATTTTAGCCGATGTAAGATTATCTACAGATTAGTGATCTTTCGATTATCGGCTATTTTATTAAATTATTCAATAATAACAAGTTGCATTCATATTCCTGGGTTGAAATGTGTTTGGGGCGGTGTATAAAAAAGTTGTATTTTATGCTTGTTTTGTCATTTTAAAAGCGTAATTTTATAGTGTTATATGACATCATATATAAAAGAGAAAAAGAAAAGACAATTTCACTAGTATGCAAAAGCAATACTTTAGTATAAATTCTGGGTACGTATGTATTAATTCCAGATTTAGTAATTTAAAAAAAAATAGCTTGCACTATAAAATTGCAAAGAACTATGGTAAATGGTATTATTGATTTGGGTCGTTTAAGCAAAAATAAACACATGGGATGGAGTAGTACTTCATATCCAATGGAGATGAATAACATCAGCAAGGCTGTTAAGAGTAAAGCTATTGATATAGCTAACTCTTTAATTGCGTCAGATGTAGTGGATGAAAAGGCTATTGAACTGGATGAAATAAGCCACGCAACACATCTGACTCAAAAGAGAAAACATAAGAATATCTCTATTGAAAACATGTATTCTAAAGAAGGATTTAATTTCCCTTATCATTTTTGATTTCTCTCAGCCATAAATGATTGAAAAAGAGATTAAATTCTATCTTCTTTAAAAGCCATTGTTCTTCTATCTTCATCATTTATCTTATAGTTGCTTCATTATCAATTACTAACTTAATAAAACAAATGCCTTTGCAGCTATTGTATTTATTGGCGTCAAAGTGCAATAAATAAGCCCTGGGGTTTTGCTGTTCATTAGCAAGGGTAGTTTGTCACCTTTTTATTCACGTCCATTATTGATGCCTGTACATGAGAACCATCAGGCAATTTATAATTAATATTAATGACCTCAGAGAATAGATTAGGAAATATACTAAGTTCCAGGTCTAGATCAAAGCTGTTTTCCAATCCGCTTAAAAGCGTATTTTTATTGCGTTATTTGATAGTGTAAATAAAAGAGAAAAAGAAAAGACAATTTCATTGGTATACAAAAACAATACTTTAGTATAAATTATGAGCACGTATGTATTAATTCCAGATTTAGTAATTAAAATAGATTTAGCTTGCACTATAAAATTGCAAAGAACTATGGTAAATGGTATTATTGATTTGAGTCGTTTAAGTAAAAATAAACAAATGACATGGAGCAGTGCTTCATATCCAATGGGGATGAATAACCTGGCTAAGTCTGCCAGGAGTAAAGCTCTTAAGTCTGTTAGGAATAAAGCGATTGAGATGGCTAATTCATTAATTACGTCAAAAGTAGTTGATGAAAGCGCTATTGTTCTGGACGCAATATGCCGTGTAGCAGATTTTACTCAAAAGAGAAAATATAAGAATATCTCTATTGAAAACATATATTCCAAAGTAGGTTTTAATTTTCCTTATCATTTATAATCTTTCTCAGCCATAAATAATTGAAAAAAGATTAAAAACTATCTTCCTTATTTAAAAAACCTATGTTATTCTATCTTCACTATTTGTCTTATAGTTACTTCATTATCAGATACAAGCTTATGCAGCTATTGTATTTAGTGGCGTCAAAGAGCAATAAATAAGCCCGGGGTTTTGCTGTTCATTGGAAGCGCAGCTATCACCTTTTCACTCACTTCTATTATTGATGCCCGTACATGCGAACCATCAGCAATTTATAATTAATATTAGTGACCTCAGAGAATGGATTAAGAAATATACTAATTTCCAGGCTTTTAGCAAAGCTGTTTTTCAATCCGGTCAAAAGCGTATTTTTATTGCGTTATTTGATAGTGTAAATAAAAGAGAAAAAGAAAAGACAATTTCATTGGTATACAAAAGCAATACTTTAGTATAAATTATGGGCACGTATGTATTAATTCCAGATTTAGTAATTAATATAAATTTAGCTTGCACTATAAAATTGCAAAGAATTATGGTAAATGGTATTATTGATTTGAGTCGTTTAAGTAAAAATAAACAAACGAGATGGAGTAGTGCTTCATATCCAATGGGGATGAATAACCTGGCTAAGTCTGCCAGGAGTAAAGCTCTTAAGTCTGTTAGGAATAAAGCTTTTGAGATGGCTAATTCATTAATTACATCAAAAGTAGTTGATGAAGGCGATTTTGTTCTGGACACGACAAGTTGTGCAACAAATCTGACTCAAAAGAGAAAACATAAGAATATCTCTATTGAAAACATGTATTCTAAAGAAGGATTTAATTTCCCTTATCATATGTAGTCGGGAAATCAATTTCCTCAATCGCTTTTTAAAAAATCAAAGATTTTAGTCTTCCGCGGGATATAAGTTTACGCCTTATTATCTTTGCATATATGAATAAACAGAAAATATTCTTTTGGGGATTATTTGCCATTCTTGGTTTGAATTCATGTATGCGGCCCGTGTCTATTGATAATAAGCCAACTGTAGCATATGTAAGTCTGCAAAATTCCAAAATCGATTTGCTTTTACCGGAAGGATTTAATCTTGTAAGCGACTATAAAGGGGCTGAAAAAGATAATGGTACAGCCAATATTAAAGAGGAAGAGCTAAATAAACCTGTTGCTGAATTTATTAAAGGGTATTCAAAGCAGAAATTCGCAGACAATAATATAGCCGTTACAGACTCTCAACACCTTAAAATCAATGGGCTGAATGCATGGCTTTTTCATGGATATACAATAACCGGCGAAAAACCCTATGTAAAATGGATATTGATAACAGGCAATGATTCTGAAAGCATTTTCCTGGCGGGCAATATTTTAAAGGCCAATGATAAAGAATTGAGTGAGCCAGTAAAAAAATCTCTTTTGAGCATTATTTATTATCCTGAGAGGAAGGTAAAGCCTGCTCCTAAAATCAGTTTTGCATTTGATAATAATACAGGATTGAAAGCCGCCGGAGAAAGAATGGCTGCCCTGGTATACACCGATGATGGTGCCATGCCGGATAGTTCCCGCATTAAAAGCACCATGTACGTGAGCACTGGGCCAATAAAGCCAGATCCAGATGAAGACATGCTGCAGTATTCTGAAGAAATAATATATTTTTCTTCACCCGGAATGGCCAATATGGGGGTAGATAGCTCAAGGGAAATAGCAAACCCAAACTTTACTGTATATGAGGTAATAGGGCATGGTGTTGACAGCGCAACCAACCAAAAAGCGGTAATATACCAGGCTACGGCCTATTATGGTAAAAATTTCTTTATGCTGAAAGGCATCTTCAACACTGACATAAAAAAAATGATAGCTGCCTTCCGCGAAACAGCAGTATCTTTGAAGAAGAGTTAATAAGTTGTTGGCTATTGAGTTATTAAGGTTCCAAGACGCGACTCAATATCCCCCCAAAAAACATGAAATCATTATTATACATCCTGTGTGGTTTCATAGCGGCTTATCTTTTGCAGGCATCCACTGGGTTAGTGTTTTTATATGCGCCTGCTATTATTTTTCCTTTAATATTGCCTTATAGCTCAAGGCGGAAGAGGCTTACTTATTTTACTTTTTCCATTGGCTGCTATACCTTAATCATTGTAAGCCTTACAATGCTGAAGCTAAGTTTTCCTGTAATTACAACTCTTTTTTTTCTCAGCGCTGCTATTATGTTTATGGTATATGCCCTCCTTTCAGGCGTTGAGGAATATGCAGATGGGTTAAAGGCAATACTCTTTTTTACAGCCCGGTATGCACTGATTGTATTTTTATTCGGCCTGTTTTTAAAGAAAAACTACCTGGACGAACATATTACCTATATAATAGTACCTGCCTGGTATTGGCTGGTGGGCAAACAGATAAATTTTATACCTTTGCATCAATTATGATAACGCAGGAGCAATTTCGTGAAACCGAGTCTCGCACTGAGGCGCTAAAAGGCTATCTTTGACGTCGGCGGCAAAGAAGAGAAAATAAAAATACTGGAGCAGGAAACACTTGCACCGGGATTTTGGGACAACCCCAAAGAGGCCGAAAAAATACTTAAGCAAATAAAGTCCATAAAAACCTGGACACTGGCATATAGCAAAGTAAAGCAAAGTATGGACGACCTTGCAGTACTGTATGATTTTTTCAGGGCAGGGGAAGCCACCGAAGCCGAAGTGGAGCAGCAATATGCCAAAACCCTGAAAACCCTTGAAGAGCTTGAATTTAAAAACATGCTTGGCCATGAGGAAGACCAGATGAGCGCAGTGCTCAACATCAATGCAGGGGCCGGTGGAACCGAAAGCTGTGACTGGGCATCCATGCTGATGCGGATGTATGTGATGTGGGCAGAAAAAAATGGATATACTGTAAAAGAAATTGACCTGCAGGAAGGCGAAGGCGCAGGTATTAAGTCTGTTTCACTGGAGGTGGATGGTGAATTTGCTTATGGCTACCTGAAAGCCGAAAACGGTGTACACAGGCTGGTACGCATTTCCCCTTTTGATTCAAACGCCCGCAGGCATACCTCTTTTGCCTCTGTTTTTGTGTTTCCGCTTATTGATGATACCATCGATATAGAAATAAATCCTGCTGATGTAACCTGGGATACCTTCCGCTCTGGCGGCGCAGGTGGCCAAAATGTAAATAAAGTAGAAACCGCTGTACGCCTTAAACATGCCCCGACAGGTATAATAATAGAATGTCAGCAGGAACGTTCACAACTTCAAAATAAAGAAAAAGCCTTGAAGTTATTGCAAAGCCGGCTATACCAATTGGAAATACAGAAACAGACAGAAGCTAAAGAGAAAATGGATAGCCAAAAGAAGAGGATCGAGTGGGGAAGCCAGATACGGAATTACGTTTTGCATCCTTATAAATTAGTAAAGGATCTCCGAACCGGACTTGAAACATCTGACCCACAAAAAGTCCTTGATGGAGGACTTGACGATTTTATGAAGGCCTGGTTAATGGAAAGTTCGGGTAATTAGGCCGGAATTAAAAAAATAAATCTTATTTTTTTAATTAATATTAAGCATGAATTCTAATAAAACATCAACATGCTGATTATTAATATTTTATAATTTTTAATTCCGGTCTTTTGGCATTAATTTCAGGTTTTTAAGCACTAAAAAGGCTCATATCCGGAATATTAATTTACTAAAGTTTTTACGTTGTTACTTGAATAATAGAATTTTTTAATATTTTTGTCAGATTAAAAATTTTCACTGCAAGATGAAAGGAAAGGATTATAAGAAAATTACAGCAAAACTATTGCTATCAGTCATGCTATTCTTTGGAGCATTTGTTCAAACAAGTTATGCTCAGGATGTGGTAGGCTACATTGGTATCACAGCCGCGCCATTGTTAACCGGCCTGTCTTCGGACCGGGCAACATTAGGTTCTGTTTTTGGCTTTTCTGGAGGTATAACTCCCGAAGTAAAAATCGGAGAAAATTTTGGTATAGAGCTTGACCTGCTCGTTACTGAAAAAGGTGCAAAAAGAAATTATGTTGATTCATTAGGAATATATAATGGCACATACTATTTTAATTACAACCTGAAATATAACTTTATGTTCGCAGAGGGCGACCTGCTTTTAAAATGGTATATCCCAATTGACCATAATCCCATTGTACCTTACGACGCTCCCGGTCACCATAGCTTTATATATTTAGAGGCGGGGCCTTATTATTCAGACATGTTAAGTTATAGTTCTTCGGGTACTTTTCAATATTATGAAGGCCCGCTTTATGGTTCAAAAGATACTACCAATGGCTCCTTTAAAGGTACTTATTATAAAACAAATAAGTCGCCAACACTCAGCAGCTCAACCATAGTAACTACTGATATTGGCGCTACTGTTGGCTTGGGCGTTATTTTCCCTGTAACCCATCGTGGCAATTTAAGTTTTGAGGTTCGCTATAGCAAGGGCATTACCTCTATTGACAACGGAGAGTTTGGCCACTATGAAGATACATGGGCCAATCCACCTACTAACCCTGAAATTAAAACTATTTGGTCTTTCCCAGCTAATGCGACAACCTTTGATCTTGGGCTCTACATTACTTACAAGGTAAGAATACTTGGCGGTGGAGAATAATACTGCCTCCATATAAAAAATAAATAATGAAGGCAGGAGTATTTTCTGCCTTTTTTATTTTAAAGGTGCAGGATATTAAAACAAACGAATCAATATTTAAAACCGGCTTTAAAATGAAAATTCTCAATTATTTTTTACCCTTGTGTATTAAATTGGGGGTGTTGGCATTAGTTGTTATTAGTTTTTCTTCCTGCAATACACGGCAAAAGGACTTTGCCGGAATAGATAGTCTTAGAAAAGATTTTCATGATGCGCCGACAAATGCTAAACGTATTGAGGTAGGTGTAAAACTCGATGCCGCCTATAAAAACTGGCAAGAGAAATATCCGGATGATACTCTTACCCCTGAATTTGATTTCAGAGATGGCCAGGTGGAAGCATATATAAAAAAGACCAGCGATGCATTGAAAACTTATCAAAAGGTATATACAGATTATCCTAAAAACAAAAGGGCGCCTTTTGCAATGATGGCAGCCGCCAATATATATGATGATGTATTGATGGACAAACCCAAGGCCAAAGAGATGTACCACATGGTAATTGACAAGTACCCTAATGATACGCTGGCGGTGCAGGCTAAGCAATTACTTATCATTGAGGACATGGGTATTGAAAACTTTCTAAAACAAAAAATAGCCGCAGATAGCACTAAAAAGGTGCAAAACCAATAGATAGCTGCAAATTCCAACAAATTTGAAAAGTATTTGCGTGTTTTGTGGCTCCAGCCCGGGCAATAGCTCCCAGTATCGCACCGCGACGGAGGAGTTAGGGATAATCTTTGCAAAAAATAAAATTCGCCTGATCTATGGCGGCGGACATATTGGGCTAATGGGAGTAATGGCTGAAACGGTCATGCAAAACGGAGGCGAAGTGATCGGTGTTATGCCCCGTTTCCTTTTTGAAAAGGAAATCGCAAAAAACACAATTACTGAATTGATCATTGTGAACTCAATGCATGAGCGCAAAACAAAAATGGCGCAGCTTGCTGATGGCTTTATAGCCCTGCCTGGAGGCTTCGGTACTTTAGAGGAAATCGCTGAAATTATTACCTGGGCTCAATTAGACCTTCATCATTGCCCCATAGGGTTGCTCAATATCAATTCCTACTATAAAAACCTGCTTGCCTTATTCGACAACATGTTGCAGGAAGGCTTTTTAACGAATGAAAACAGGGAATTGATATTAGTAGAAAATACCCCTGTAGCTTTAATGGAAAAAATGCAGAAAAAGTATTTATCCAATCATGATGTATTCAATTCTGTTAGAACATAAAAAACGTATTGATAATAAATGGCCTAAATTTAATATCTTTTAAAATATTAGCTTTTGAAAATTTCAATATATCTATTCGCCACTATAGTATCTGGCTTATTGCTGAACTCCTGCAATGCTCCTAAGAAGGCGGTTAAGAGTGAAACATCTTTGGCTACGGATACTATCCCGATGAGCGAAATAACCATCTATGCAAATCCTCAATACAAAGGCTTTGACACCAAATATTTTAAACTTATACATACCGATCTTGACCTGAAGCCTTCCTGGCATCAGCATTACCTGTATGGTAAAGCCGTAATTGAGCTTACCCCATTTGCTTATCATCAGGATACCCTGGCGCTGGATGCTTTAGGCTTTATTATAAAAAAGGTAGAGATAAAGCCTGAGCTGGCCGATAGTAAGCCTAATCTGGCAAATTACAGGTATAATAATAAAAAGTTATACATCTCACTTGGCAAAACCTTCCAGCCGGGGGATATATTAACTGTTTATATAGACTATATAGCATGTCCGGACTCTGTAATGAGCAAACAACTTAAGCCAAAGGATGAACTCAAAGGTTTATTTTTTATTAATCCCGACAACAAAGACAGTTTAGAACCCCGCGAACTTTGGACACAAGGCGAAACCCAAAGCAATTCCTGCTGGTTTCCTACCATTGATGCCCCTAACCAAAAGATGACCCAAAAAATAAAAATTACCATTGATTCACAATACGTAACTCTTTCAAATGGAAAACTTACCTCTTCAGTAAAAAACGGCGATGGTACACGCTCAGATATTTGGGAGCAAAAACTGCCCCATGCCCCCTATCTGACCATGATTGCTGCCGGCCCATGGGTAATAGTGCATGATAACTGGAGGAAAACTGTACCGGTAGATTATTATGTTGATAAAGGCTATGCACCTTATGCAAAAATGAATTTTGGCCATACGCCGGAAATGATTGAATATTTTTCCAAAATATTGAATTATCCTTTTGTTTGGGATAAATATGACCAAATTGTATGCCGTGATTATGAAGGGGGTGCTATGGAAAATACTGGAGCGGTTGTGTTTTTTGAAAGGATGAACCAGGACAGGCACAGCCACATGGACGAAGACCTCGAAGATGTTGTTTCACATGAGCTCTTCCATCATTGGTTTGGTGACCTTGTGACTTGCGAATCATGGAGCAATATTGCTTTAAATGAGTCATTTGCTACATTTGGTGAATATCTGTGGCGTGACTATAAATATGGCACTCAGGAAAGGGGTTATTACTGTTCTGAAGACTTGAAAAAATACCTTGAAGAGGCAAATTACCATCTTCAGCCTGTTATTTATCATTATTATAACGATCAGGAAGATCTATTTGACCGTACCCGCTACCAAAAAGGTGGCCTTGTCCTTGTTATGCTTCGGCATTACCTCGGCGATAAAGTGTTTTTTGCCGCCCTGCATAATTATCTTACTGATTACTCTTTTAAAACAGCTGAAATAGCCAACCTGCGCCTTGCCTTTGAAAACGCTTCCGGTGAAGACCTTCATTGGTATTTCACTGAATGGTTTGATAAACCTGGTCATCCTGTTTTTGAGGTCAACCACACATATAATAGTACAAGCAATACCCTTACACTTAATATTAAACAAACTCAAACAGATGAAAAGGTCCCGGTTTTCAGGATGCCGGTAGATTTAGATATATACATGCCTGATAACACGGTAATGCACAAAAAAGTATGGGTAGCAAATCGGAGTGACACTTTTACTTTTTCTTTGGCTGCAAAACCATTTCTTGTAAATTTTGACGCTTCAAAAACACTTGTCTGCCAGAAAAAGGTATATAACTCCTCCGGTGAATGGTATTACCAGTATTTTCATGCGCCATTAGTGGTTGACAGGCTTGAAGCTTTAATTGCTTTAACCCGAATAAATGTTCCTGGCGGCGACTCCCTTGGCAATGTTATCAATTCTGCGCTGAAAGATTCTTTTTGGGCAGTACGGGAAACATCCCTGCAGGCAATTAATAAAAGTACACAGCAGGATATTTATGCTCAGTACAAATCTATTATTCACACTATGGCTGAGAAGGATGCACGTTCAGGTATCCGGGCTTTGGCCATTACAATTATCAGGATGAATGAAAAAGAAGAGGCTATAGCTCTTTATGAAAAGGAACTGGATGACTCATCTTACCTTGTAATAAGCACAGCCCTTGGCGCCCTGCAAAAATCAATGCCAGAAAAAGATTCAGATTTATTGTTATCCTTTGCGGTAAGGTACGAAAATATGGTACACAGTGATGCCATTATGCTCGAAATAGCAAAAATTTATTCGCAATATGGGGATGCATCCAAACTTCCATTTATACATAAAGTATTTTACTACATATCTTCATATGAATTTTATGACTATTTAAATTGCTATGAAGTTTTTATAAAAAGAAACAGCTGGCATCTGCTTGAAAGCGATTTGTATTTCATAAACCATATAGGTGACAAATTAGACAACTATATGGACAAACTTGGCTACAAAGAAATCCTCCACAAGCTTAGCGAGGAAATGCAAAGTATAAAAAGCGTTACCCAAAACCAAAGTGATATACAGCGGCTTGATAAAATAATAGATTCCCTTCAAAAACGCAGGGACAGTATTAAGTTTAAAGAAGAAAGATAACTAAAAATAACTCCAATTATTATAATAAAATCAAAAAAAAATGCTTTCTTTTGTAATTAATTAATCAAACAAAATACTGCTATGGAAAAGAAAAAATATTCACTTCTGCTGATTTTAAGTTTATTTTTAATCCTGCCTTCATTTTTACGTGCTCAGGATGTTGGTGTTTATGCGATTATCTCCCCTCAGACCGGCGACTGCGGTACCACTAAGGTACAGGTTATAGTGCAGATCATTAACTATGACACATCCAAGAGTGCTACGGGTTTTCCAGTGGCGGTATCTATTTCAGGTTCTGCCAGTTTCTCCGCAGTAGATACATTTGTGAATACTATAAAGCCCGGTGATACGGCAAATTTTACGATCAGTACAACAATCAACTCAAGTTCAGGTGGAACATATAATGTAAAAGCCTATACTGAAATGAAAGGGGATACAAACCATTCAAATGATACCATGACATCCCAGGCTGTAATTGCTGCCCTCCCTGCAGCGCCCTCTACCTTAGGAGGGAGCAGATGCGGTTTCGGCCAGGTTACTCTTACTTCAAAACTTAATGCTTCCAGTGGCACTGATTACTGGTATGCCGATACAACATCCGGAACACCCGTATTGAGGGGTGATACTTTTTTGACCCCTTACCTCAGTTCCACAACTACATATTATTCAAGTACTGCCATTCCACAAAAAGATACAGCCAATACATATCTAGGAGGCAGCCGAACAAATAATGGTAATATGTTTAATGTAACCGCCCTTGATAACTTTCACCTTGATAGTTTCGGGATTAATTGTGAAGATGGCAATAGCCTTGTAACAGAAGTATATTATAAGCTGGGTACTTACCAAGGCTATGAAACCAAATCTTCTGCATGGACTTTACTTGGCAAATTAACTATTGCAGGCGTAGGCATAAACAAATTCACAAATTGTCCCATTGGCGGGCTTAATATGGTCAAAGGCCAGAAGTATGGTTTTTATGTTGTCAGGCAAAATGGATCAAGTACGGATGGACTTAGCTATAATTTGGACAGCTTTGTGTTAACTAAACCGGATATGGAAATACAGAGCGGTTGCTCAATTGGGGGATTATTTGGTTCTGTAGTTCATGACAGGGCTTGGAGCGGACGAATATACTACTCAAAACCTGGTTGCAGCAGCGCTTATGTTCCCACAGTAGCCACTATTAAGCAAGGTGTAAATGGGGTAAGCCTTAAAAAGGACTCGATATTCAATGGCTATTATAGTTTAGGTGAATATAATTTCCCAGACCAGGTTTGCCAGAACTACACTTCTATTTATAAAATCACTCCACCAAAAGGTTTGAGTGATTCCGGTTTTGGAACGACATGGACTATTAAATTTGACACTTTACGTACCGAGGGAGGAAAAATATTTAAAGACACTGCTTTTATAGCGCCCACCGATTCTACAAATGGTTTGCTTGAAATGTTTCCAGATTCTGCCATTGTTAATGACGAATTGGTTCTAAAAGGCACTGCTACCGATCTTACTACCGGTTGCGATTCAAGTTTTACAAGGTATATTGTATTTGCCCCAAGGCCTTATGCCGCATTTACAGTTTCTAACTCCTGCCAGGAGGGTACTACTACCTTCACAAATAAAACAACGCTCACAACCGGAAGTTTAACCTATTTATGGAATTTTGGTGATGGCGGCACCTCGAAAGATGCATCACCTGTATATACCTATAAAAAAAGCGGGACTTTCCGTGTTAAACTTACAGCATATACTCCAAGCGGCTGTATGGATACCGCGATAACTATGTTAACTGTGCACCCGGAAGTAAGTTTAAATCCTGTAATTGTGGGCGGTTGCCCGGGCCTTACAACGTTTTTTATAGATTCAAGTACATTGTCATCAGGTACATATAACGCTGTTTGGAATTTTGGCGACGGCGACTCAAGTACATCCAATAATGCTACACATACTTACGCCAAAGAAGGAAGCGATACAGTAAAATTCTATACGATCACTAATTTTGGGTGCAGCGATTCAACCAGTCTGGCTCTTAAAGTAGTACCAGGCCCTGTATCACATTTTAGCGTAGGTAATTTGTGTCAGAATGAAGGTACGGTTTTCTCCAATGGTACTACCGTTGCTGGTGGGGGCCACGTTCAATCTTCATTATGGCGATTTGGCGATTTCACTACTTCATCTTTGGCTTCTCCAACTCATAATTATGGAAATGCAGGAACATATAATGTAACCCTTATAAGCACTTCCGCTACCGGATGCATGGATTCTATAAGCCATTCAGTTATTATTACTGATCGTCCTTTAGCAAAATATAGTTATGTGGGCGGCTGTGCAAGCCTACCAGTTTATTTTAATGATTCCTCTTCAATCGCCGATGGGTCTACTCTTACATATTCATGGGCATTTGGCGATAAAAGCGTCTCAACGCTCGCATCTCCTTTCCATAAATATGCAGATACTGGTTCGTATGTAGCTCAATTAATTGTTTCTTCTGGCAAAGGCTGTGTTGATACTTCTTCTCAAACCATTCAAATAAGCCCATCAGCTACTGCAGGGTTCAGCACTTCTGACGTTTGCCTCGGTACCCCGGCATTTTTTAGTAATTCAACTACCCCTTCTACAGGTGCAACCTATTCCTGGAACTTTGGAGATAACAGTAAAACAGTTGATTCAGCTAATCCTTCTTACCGTTACGCCAAAGCTGGCGCCTACAAAGTTGTGCTTACAGCAAGTATAGGGACGTGCAGTGATACTTTCAGCCAATTTATCAATGTTTTCCCTGATGCTGTTGCCGGTTTTACCTATACCTCAAATAAAGATACAGTATCCTTTAAAAGCAAGGACCCTACCCAAATGACTTATGGCTGGAATTTCGGTGATGGTACCAAAAGCTCTTTGCCAAATCCTTCTCATACTTATGCAGCCCATTCCAACAAATATCCTGTAACATTGGTAGTAACGAATGCTGACGGTTGTGTCGCTTCACAAACTGATACTGTTGCTATTTCAGTCACGGGCATAGAAAAGGTTAATGCTCCCGATATTAATTTACAGGTGTACCCTAATCCATTCCAAAATACTACTGCGATTAATTATAAACTTGAAAATGCTGCACAGGTAAAAGTGGAAGTATATGATATGACCGGAAGGCAGGTAGCCCTCCTGGCTAATACAAAACAAGCACCAGGCGCCTATTCATTCACTTTCGATGCGGAAAAATATAATGCCGGCCCGGGTGTTTATTTATTGAAAGTTTCAATTGATAATGGCCTTGTGAACCAGGAGGTAATAAGAATAAAATAAGCGAAAGCCAAAATAGAATAAAGCCCTGTTCCATCGTTTGGAACGGGGCTTTGTTTTTATATCTTCACCCCATTTGAATCTTTCATCACTATCCGGCTCCAGAAGTTCTTCAGAAAGCCCCAGCCATAGCCGAATAACTGAATAAACGTAGTAACGATGCTAAGAAAGCCAATATAGATGCTTTTGTTTTTGATACTGGAATCAATAAAAATGGCGAGGATATAGAAGCAAAGGAAATCTGCCATAAGTTCAAACAGGTCTTGGAGGAAAAACAAGCTCAAAACCATAATTACGCAATAGATCAAAAAGGCAGCGGGGAAGAAATGCGTCACCTTCAGTTCATTGCTATAGAGCTTATAAATATTTATCCTCGCTACGCCAAAGCGGTACACCTGCCGGAAAAACTTTTTTAGGGTAGTCCGCCTTTTATGGTAGACATAAGCTTCCGGTATAAGCCCGGTTTTGAACCCTGCACGTATAATCCGCATACTCAGTTCTATATCTTCTCCGGCCCGCAGGGAAGAGTAACCGTGCGTTACTTCAAATACTTTCCGTGAAATACCCATATTGAAGCCACGCGGGTGGAATTGCCCGATACGCCTCTTTTTGCCGCGTATACCCCCCGTAGTGAATATCGAGGTCATAGTGTAACTGATAGCCTTTTGTATAGGTGTGAATGACTCATGTGCGGCATCCGGGCCACCGAAAGCATCCAGGGGATTTACATTTAAAGCATTTTCAACTATTTCAAGATATTTTGCCGGAATGATGCAATCGGAATCAAGAAAAACAAGAAAATCGCCTTTTGCCTGTTCACATCCATAATTTCTTGATTCACCTGGGCCAAGGCCTTTGATAAAAAAGTATTTGATATCAAGCTTTTCAGCAAAACCCATCACGAGCAGCTTCAATGCGTCATCCTGGCTACCATCCACTATCAATACTTCAAATTGCTTATAAGTCTGGAGAGTCAGGCTATCGAGGCATTCCCTCACTTCATCGGGGCGGTTCAGTACGGCTATTACGAGAGAGTAGAACATGGGTTCGGCAAATTTATACCTTATTTCTGATTATGGTCATTTGCCAAATCCCCCACAAAATCCGTCAGCAAATGAAACGCCCCTAAATACCCCTTTAGGGTTGGTTTTTCAGGTGTATCATAGATGTCGTGATAATAAGGATATTCCCCAAGCAGATAAACATAAAAGCACCTCACGTTTTTTTCGAAGAAGGGGTAGTGGTCGCTGTTGGCGGCTTTGCCTCGTTTTTTTATCTCTTTCAGGTAGTTATTTGCTTTATTAAGCGAGTCGAGTTTATCATATTCATGGGTAAAAACAGATCCGTTCACTACCATCATGCCATCCTGCCCGTTGTCTTCAAGGTCCAGGTTGATAAGAAATGAAATTTTATTCAGTGGCAGAAGCGGGTTTTTAGTAAAATAAGTAGAACCAACAAGCCCGGCTTCTTCTCCTGTAAAAGCAATAAATGCGATAGAATAATCCGGCTGATTTTCAGGTTTACTATAGTAGTGCATCATATCCAGCAGCATGGCCACGCCACTGGCATTGTCATTTGCACCGGGGAAATATGCGTTATCCCCCATCTTGCCGAGGTGGTCATAGTGGGCGCTGAAAACAAAGAAAGAATCCGGGTATTTTTTGCCTTTTACATACCCCACCACGTTGCGCATTGGGTATTTTGGAATGAAAGTGTTTTCGATCTCAAGTATTATGCCTTTCGGCCTTTTCGGGAAATTGTCTTTTTTCAGCCAGATAACAGGCTTAGCCCCTACATTCTGCGAAGCATCCCATATCAGTTTATCCTTGATGTAGATATAAACGCTGGGATTGGTGCCTGCCAGTTTATCGTGCAGGCCGGCAGTATCTTTCTTAGCTTTCAGCCATCCTTCATCTATTACAAGGGCGAATGGCTGCATGGCCATGCGGATTTTTATTTTCTCAAAACTTGCCAGGAAACTATCATTCACTATATAAAGTTTGAGCGGTTGTTTGGATATTCCCGGCGATGAGGGGTCGACAAGATAATCCTGCCCGGGTTTTAATTCTTTCCGGTCAACAGATAAATAAAGATTTCCCGGGAATGTATTCACAGACATGTCAAATTTCTGAAAAAACCCTGATTCTCCATGGAAACGCTCCAGTTTGGCTTTTTTGAAATCTGCCGCAATGTATTCGGAGGCTTTGTCGACACCTTTATCTACATAGCCCCTGCCTGCAAAATACTGGCTGCAGAGTGTATCCATAGTAGCACGCGCAAAGGAGGTATCCTGCGCGGAAGCAGTGAATAGTGATAAGTGAATAGTGAATAGAAAAAGGAGGGTGCGGAGGGAAATCCCAACTTCTGCCACTGCGGGTTTGACCCGCAATCTCTTTAATAAAAATAACTTATTCATCAATTTAATCTGTGAATCCCCGCCTTATTAAGGTAGGTGTGGCATTTATTTCAGCATTTCTCAAAATGGAAATCATAATTCTCCATGATCACATTGGCCAGAAGTTTTTTGCAGGCATCATCAACCACAGACTTAGCGGTGTTTTCATCCTCCGCATCCACGAATAATGTGATATGCTTGCCAATTCTTACGTCTGATACACCTCCCATACCAAGGTTGTGCAGGCTGCCGGTTACTACTTTACCTTGTGGGTCCAGGATCTCGGGCATGGTCATTACATCTATTTGCGCTTTAAATTTCATTTTAATTAATATTTGGTAACTCATGGCTTGTTTCAGAAGCCACAATTTCTTTTTTCTTTATTAATGACAAAATTATATATAACAGGATTATTATTGGCACACCTACCCACCTGAATATGACAAAAATAAAGACACAAACAAGCACAAATGTGAATGCGAACCGGTTGTCCTTATAGGCAAACCCATTGAGCTTCATTGAAAAAAGCCTTATTTTGGAGATCATCAGCCACGAAAAAAGAAGGATAAGTGGAATAAGTAAAAACGGGTTTAAGATTATATTAGAAATATATACCACGTCAAACTTAAAAATAAGAACATCGCTATATCTCATTATCAATGGGAAAGAAGCAAAAAACATAGCGCAGGCAGGTGTAGGCAACCCGCTGAAAGTTTTGGTTTGCGTAGTATCGGTATTGAATTTGGCAAGCCTCCAAGCCGCGCCTGCAACAAGCAGGAATGGCAATAACATACCTGCCGGGGTAAACCCAATATAAGCCGCATAAAGCCAGTCGGAATGTGAATGAAGTAGTAGATTGTAAAGGATAAGGGCAGGGAGAACGCCAAAAGTAACCATATCAGTTAGAGAATCTAATTCCTTTCCTACTGGGGAGGTAGCTTTAACCCATCTTGCCGCCATGCCATCAAAAAGATCAAAAAAAGAGCCG